>OBXX01000284.1_pt1 | contig 33544 bp, 30 predicted proteins | sample 1495441 | NCBI WGS metagenome assembly OBXX01 (sample SAMEA2580168, study PRJEB22360) | human gut metagenome | biome: human gut; feature: human-associated habitat; material: faeces | place: Denmark | collected 2008/2010 | reverse complement strand
AAAAGGCCGGCTATATGACGACCTATAGTCAAGAATATCAAGGTAGAAAACGTAAATACTACAGTATTACCTCGGAGGGAAAAGAACAGTTAGAATTTCTTAATAAGGAATGGTTAACCTATAAAGAAACTCTGGACGGTATTGTGGAAGGGAGATTAAGACATGACAAAGACTGAATATCTAGCCAAATTAACAAAATATCTACGAAAATTACCACAAAAGGACTACGAAGAGGCTCTAGAATATTTTATGGAGTACTTTGAGGAGGCTGGACCTGAAAATGAAGCTCAAGTTATTGCAGAATTAGGTACACCTAAGGAAGCCGCTCATGAAGTCATCACTCGTCTGCTTGATGAAAAGATTATTGAGGATAAGAGCAGCTTACGCAATAAAACGACTATCCTTTGGATTGCTATCCTAGCTGTTTTAGCCAGTCCAGTCGCCTTACCAATTTTACTATTCTTCTTAGCTATGCTAATGACACTTCTTATGATTATTTTCGCAGTCATAGTGACTGCCTTAGCTCTTACCTTTGCCTTACTCATTAGTGGTGTTTACACTTTCTTTACAAGCTTCTCTCTCTCAAGTGTTTCACTGGCTTCAACACTGTTTGGAGTAGGTCTAGGACTGTTGATGTTTGGGGGAGCGCTCTTACTACTTTTGGTTTCATTTGAAATCTGTAAACTTATTGTAAAGCTAATTACTCTATTGATTAAATGGCTCATCAGGAAAGGAAGAAAATCATGAAAACTTGGAAAAAAGTCGTCCTTGGAATATCTCTTATTTCTGTATTCTTAGGTGGGGGATTAGCAATTTGGGGCTACAGCCATGGAGCCTTAACTGATTTACAAAATCAGCCCAAAAATGATTTGGATTTTGTAAAGAAAGAAGTTAACGACTTCAATCGAATGGATATAAAAAGTAACAGCTACAATATCCTTATTAAAACTGGAAACGTTAGTAAAGCAACTATCACTTATTATCAAAAAAAGAAAAATCCAATTGACATCACTGTAAAGGAACGTCAATTAAGCATCAACGAGAATTATTCTGATAAATCTCTAACTTCTCATAATCATTTCAACTTATTCGGATTAAAAGATTTAATAAATCTATCTACTCTCAACGAAAGCAATACCATAATCATTACACTCCCTAAAAACCAAACGATTGATTTTCTAAAGGCAGATTTGGCATCTGGAAATTTAGATTTAAATAATAGCACAATTAAACAGTCAAATATTGACCTTAAAGTAGGTGACCTAACATTTACCGAGATGACTGTTAATAACCTAGAGGCCCATCTTGCTGTCGGTAGTGTTGAAAGTAATGATACGCTTTTCGCTAACTCTGATTTATCTATTGCATTAGGGGATTATACCGGTAACAACTTGGTATTTAATGGGCATAACAAGCTTGATGTTACTTCAGGTGACGTTGAAATAAGTCTTAAAAATCATACTGTTAATGTTCAAGCTGACAGTCATTCGGGAGAAACAGAGATTACGAATAACCTTAAGAACTCAAAAGACAACACACTTACCATTACCTCTGATCTAGGTGATATCTACATCGAATAACGTAAAAAAGTCAGCTCTAATTAGAGCTGACTTTTAGTTTATACATTCTCAGACTTTGGTCTATAAATAACAATACCTACAACTACAAAAATAAGTAAGAAAATGAATAGCATGCGTACCTGATTTGAGATTTGTCCTGTCATAGAAATCGTTTGACGAAGACCTGACACGGAGTAAGACATTGGTAGGAATGGTTGAACGACCTTAAAGAACTTAGGACTTAGTTCAATCGGATAAGTTCCTGCACTAGAACCTAGCTGCAAAAGTAGCATAATCATGGAAGCAAATGCACCATATCTATCATCCCAACCTACAAGGGCTGTAACCAGAGCCATCAAAGTCCATGCTGCAAGGAGAATCATACCAAATGTAGCTAATGGATGATTTGGTACAACCCCCACAAATCGAATAGCAATATAAAGGGCAATAGCAGCCATTGTCGTAATAATACCATTGATAAATAACTTATTCTTAGCCCAGTCAAAACGGCTAGTAAAGTTTCTTCCTGTCAGACTCTTAGCAAAGATGACATTGGTTGAAAGAGCTACAACCATAAGAGAAACAGAAATCATATATGGAGCCATTCCCACACCATTTGTGTCAACCTTATCCTTATCTGTTTTCTTCTCATTGAGCGGAGCACTAACCATTTTTGCATTGTCTGATTTTACCGAAACAAGAGATAGTTGCTGATTAGCCTTATTTAACGAGTCAGACAATGTAGAGAGGTTGGTTGACAGACTTGTCAATCCACTTGTCAAAGTATTTCCTCCGGTTGCTAATTGTTGGGCACCTGTATTGAGAGCATTTGTACCATTTTGAAGACTGGCAAATCCAGACAACAAGCTACTACTATTAGCATCTAGAGTTTGAGCGCCACTGGCAATTGTTGACACAGCACCTGTGTAGGTTGACAAACCTGTTGAGAGATTGCTTGCACCTGTAGCTAAAGTACTTTGAGCTGTTGACACACCTGAGGCAACCTGACTTGCTCCAGGTGACAATTGATTGACAAGTACTGAATTGAGACTAGCAATATTAGATTGCATTGATGATACAGTCGATGAGGCTGCTGGAAGAAGGGCATTGGCTGAACTAGCAATACCTGAAATCGACGTTTGTAAAGTAGCTAAATTACTTGAATCTCCACTATCTGTAGTTGTCGTACCTGTCAAGCTAGATAAAGCTGTTGACATACTTGACACATCTGTTGCAATAGTTGAAGCATAACTAGTAGCTGTCGATCCTGCATTACTAATTGCTGATGTAATCTCTGCTTGTTGATCTGCTGTCAAGCTCTGATATGCAGCTGTTCCTTGTACCGCAGCTAAATCGTTCGCTTTGTCAGTGGCACTAGCTGTGGCTATAGAGCTAGCTGCAGAAGAGATATTTGAAAGATAAGTCGCTATTGAACTTGTATCTACTGATGTTGTTGATGTTCCACTAGATAATGATGTATTACTTACTGCCGTATTAAGATTTTGAATTGCTGTATTCAAATCAGTTAAATTAGTTGACAAGGTTGACAACTGTGCTTGCTGTTCTTCAGATAAACTTGTTGCTGTAGCCATTTGACTAAGTGCTGTAGACAAAGAATCCGCACCAGTTACCAGAGCGTTCATAGCTTCTGCACCTGAAGCAAATTGACCTGCAGCAGAATTGACAGCCTCAGAGTTACTATTTAACTGTGACAAAGCACCTGACAAAGTTGACACACCTGAAGTATAAGCAGATGTGCCTGAACTCAAGGTATCTACACCTGTCGCCAATGTTTGTGTCGAACCAGCAAGAGTTCCTAGGCCATTTGATAAGGTTTGACTTCCAGATTGAAGTGCACCTGCACCTGCATATAATTGACTGGCCCCATTCGCTGCAGTTCCCATACCACCCTGAAGTTGAGACATGCTCTTAAAGACAGCTCCAACATAGGTTGATGTAATATTTTTAGAAACGGTATCCTTTAACTTAGATATGGCAGAATCGCTCATTTTTGAAGAAACGAAGCTATGTCCTGCTGTTGTTTGATAAGAAATTTCCAGTTTCTTAGGATCATTAGTCAAAAGGCTTGCTGCATTACTTGAGAGGTTTTCTGGGAAAGTAATCACCATATAGTAATTACCATCATCTATTCCTTTTTGTGCCTCCTTTTCAGTCACAAAATGATAGTCCAGATTTTTATTTTTAGACATATTGTCTACCATATCATGACCAATATTTAGAGTTTTATTCTGAAAACTAGCACTCTTATCTTTATTTACTACCGCCACTGGCAAATGTTTGACATTGCCATAAGGATTCCACATAGAAGATAAAAAGATTAGATTATACAAAGCGGGTATCAATGAGACCCCAATAATAGTTATCCATAGCTTTGGACTTTTAAGAAGAGCCTTTAATTCTGCTAACATATTTCTCCTTTTTAGACAGTGTGTTTATTTTTATGATATAATCAATTATAAACTCATTTATATGAAAATCAATATTAAAGAATTATTTTTTGGACACAACGTCTAAAAGTGTATAAAAGGAGAAACATATGACACAAGATCAACGGCGCGAGCAAACTAAAAAAGCACTTTTAGATGCTTTAGTAATATGTCTTAAGGACCAAGATTTCAATGAGATTACAACTATTCGTCTAGTTCAAACAGCTGGGATTAGCCGTTCTAGTTTCTATACTCACTACAAAGATAAGTATGAGATGATTGATAGTTATCAAAAAGAGCTTTTTCATAAACTAGAATACATCTTTGATAAATATGAAGGAAAGAAAGAGGGAGCCTTTCTCGAAATCTTTGATTTTCTCACTCGTGAAAAGCTCCTGTCAGCTCTATTGTCTACAAATGGATCAAAAGAAATTCAAGATTTTCTGATACATAAACTTCAGCGTATGATAGCTGAGGACTTCATTGTCCCTACTGCTGAAGAAAGAGCTCTCAAAGGATTCGAGAAAGACTATGCCAGTATTTATTTTGCGCATGCTATTTTTGGCGCTTGTCAAGCTTGGATAAATAAAGGAAAAAAAGAATCTCCTCAAGAAATGACAGACTTTCTTCTACGATTTATTCCTCAATAAAACAATATATAGAAGTGAACAAAAATCTGCTTTAACCATCTCAATGGTTAAAGCAGATTTTTTCTTCTACAATTAAGTCCCTAAAATAAAGGGATAATAAGTGAAAACAAGGTCAAAATTGCAGGTCCACCTTGAGTTAAAATAATTTTCTTATTTGCAGTCATAGCACCATAAATAGCAGCAAAGAAAACATTAAGGACAAAAATCGTTACAAATAGTTGACTATTTGTAAAAATACCATACAAGAGGAACACAGCAATCAAACCATTGTAAATCCCTTGATTTTTAAATAAGTTTGTAACAGAATCACGTTGAAGTTCTTCTTTGCTCATATTGAAAACACGACTAGTCGTGTCCGAATGCGTCGCAAAAGTTTCCAAATACATGATATAGAGATGTTCCAAAGCAACAATCCCAGCTAAAATTAGTGTAATAATAGACATTATATCTCCCTTCTTGAGTAACTTTGACAGTATATCAAAAGTAAAACTCTAAAACAATCTAAATGCTTTATTCGATTTAAAATATGGTAAAATAAAGTGCGAAAGAGAGGTTTTTATGACAAAGACAGAAGTAATCCAGCGTCTCCAAAAAGATTTGAAAATCCCTAGATTTCAGGCTTATATAGAGGATAGAGATTACTCCGAAGAGGAGTACGACCAACTAAAAAAAGATTTTGAAACCTACTTCACTAACTACGTTGAGAATGTTTCAGCAGATTTCGAAGGTGGATTGGATAATAAATAATCAATACCTCAAAGTCATCTATCATAATATTTCGAATCCCTAGTCACTTGTATTAGATAGACTAGGGGATTTTTAATATTAGAAAACAGAAAAGCCGTCTCATTCTATGAAATGGCTCTAAAATCTATATAAAAGTAAGCAAAAAGGTAAGCAAATTGTCGAAATAGTCTTTGAAAACAAAGAAAAAGCCCATAAAAATGGACTTTGATACAATAATCTTAAAATTAAAGCATTTTGTTGTAGAATTCAACGACAAGTGCTTCGTTGATTTCTGGGTTGATTTCATCACGTTCTGGAAGACGTGTCAATGAACCTTCAAGTTTTTCAGCATCAAATGATACGAATGCTGGACGTCCGATAGTAGCTTCTACTGCTTCAAGGATAGCAGGAACTTTAGCTGATTTTTCACGAACTGAAATTACTTGACCAACTTCAACGCGGTATGATGGAATATCAACACGTTTACCATCAACAAGGATATGACCGTGGTTTACGAATTGACGTGCTTGACGACGAGTAGTTGCAAGACCAAGGCGGTAAACAACGTTGTCAAGACGACGTTCCAAAAGAACCATAAAGTTGAAACCAAGTGTTCCACCTTTAACTTTAGTAGCTTGTACGAACAAGTTACGGAATTGTTTTTCACCCAAACCGTATGAGAAACGAAGTTTTTGTTTTTCAGCCAATTGCAAACCGTATTCTGAAAGTTTTGAACGGTTGTTTGGACCGTGTTGACCTGGTACGTAGTTACGACGTGCCAATTCTTTACCTGTTCCTGTAAGTGAGAAACCAAGGCGACGTGATTGTTTCCATGATGGACCTGTATAACGTGACATTAATAATGTCCTCCTATAAAAAATATTTTTTAGGAAATAACGTTTTAGATAAACCTGATTCGTTCAGAAAGACTTCGCCCAAACAGCAAAGGTTACTTTTTTAGCTGACTTCCTGTTGACGAGCTTCATTTTGTCCTGCTGTCATTTCGCACAAATTCTATTTTATCACGGAATATTTCACATACTTTAATAGTTTACCACGAAAAAAAGCCCAAGTAAAGGCTTTTTATTATTTATTCTCAATTTCAGCCTGTTCCTCAGGACTCAAATAGCGAATAAGGGTCTTTTCAGTCAAGATGTCTGAATAAGTATAAGACTCAACATAACTATTGTTAATAGCTCCTGCTTGAGAACTGAAGTCTTGATATTCAACAATAAACAACGATGGATAGACTTCCGTCAAACGGCCAATCTTGTTCTTTTCACGTTTACGACCATTCTCTAGGGTCAATTCCACCAACTGACCTTCATGGGCCTTAATAGCTTCCTTGATGTTTTTCATCTTGGCAACATCTGCAAATGCATCACTCATATATATCTCCTTAAATCTGAAAGTTATGATTCCTCAAACTGAGCAATCGATGAAAATTTATTATACTCTTTTTGAAATAGCAATTTAATCGTTCCACGCGCTCCAGCACGATTTTTCTCCAGAATAACTTCAATTGTATTATCTTCAATCTCGTTCCCTGGTTCTTTGCCTTCTTTTCGATAGTAATCCTCACGATATAAAAAGGCAACAATATCGGCATCCTGCTCGATAGATCCTGACTCACGGATATCAGACAACACAGGACGTTTATCCTGACGTTGTTCCACGCCACGAGATAACTGACTCAAGGCAATTACAGGAACTTTGAGCTCCTTGGCCAAAATTTTTAACTGTCTAGAAATATCTGATACCTCTTGTTGGCGATTTTCTGGCCGTGTCCCTGTAATCAACTGTAAATAGTCAATGACAATAAGACCTAGACCACCCTCTACTTCCTGTGACAATTTACGAGACCGTGCCCGAATCTCAGTAATCTTAATACCAGGAGTATCATCAATGTAAATAGGTGCCTCGGCCAGAGCTCCCTGAGCAATCATAACATTATTCCAATCTTGCTCTGTCAATTGACCTGTACGTAAAGCATGGGAATCAATCATACCTTCTGAAGCCAACATACGATCTACTAAACTTTCCGCCCCCATCTCTAGTGAGAAAACTGCAACAGCTTTATTTTGCTTGGTGCCAACGTTCTGAGCAATATTTAGAACGAAAGCTGTTTTACCAACAGCAGGACGAGCTGCTAAAATAATTAATTGATCAGGGTGTAAACCTGTTGTAATTTTGTCAAGATCACGGAAACCAGTTGGCAATCCGGTAACATCCGACGTTTGTTGTGAACGCATCTCCAAAGTATTAAAGTTGACATCAAGAACTTCAGATATTTTACGAAAACCACTACGATTACTATGCTCCGAAACATCCACCAAGGCTTTTTCGGCATTTGCAATGATTTCATCAGATTCAGTTGAACCCTCATAGGCTTGGTTGACAGTCTCTGTCAATCTACTTATAATACGACGAAGCATGGCTTTCTCAGCCACAATTTTAGCATAGTATTCAGCATTGGCAGATGTGGGTACACTATTGACCAAATCTACAAGATAAGAAATACCCCCTATATTTTGGAGGTCATCTTGGTCATCTAGAATGGTACGTACTGTCGTGGCATCAATGGCTTCATTTCGATCCGACAGAGTCACCATTGCTTTAAAAATGACACGATGGGAATACTTGTAAAAGTCATCTGCTTCGATATATTCTCGAACTGCAATCAACTTGTCAGGATTAATAAAAATAGCACCCAGAACAGACTGCTCAGCCACTAAGTCCTGAGGTTGTACCCGTAATTCTTGAGGTTCTGACACAATTACTCCCTCCTTTACAAGATTTACTTATAGTGTCAAGGTTTACTCAGCACTATTTTTGATATTAAGCTTAATTTTTGCACTTACTTCTTTATGAAGCTTTACAGGAACCTCAATCAAACCAATCGCACGAATAGGATGTTCAAGTTCAATATGACGTTTATCAACCTTGATTCCAAATTGTTTCTGAAGCCCTTCTGCTATCTTTTTGGCTGTAATCGAACCAAAAGTACGACCGTCTGGTCCAACCTTCTCAGTAAATTGAAGACGATTTTCTTCCTTCTCAAGTTGCTCTTTAACGTATTTTGCTTCAGCTAACAACTCTGCAGCATGTTTTTCTTCAGATTTTTGTTTACCTTTCAACTCACCTATGGCTTGGTTTGTTGCTTCTTTAGCAAGGTTCTTTTTAATCAAGAAGTTTTGAGCGTAACCTGACGGTACTTCTTTGATTTCACCTTTTTTTCCTTTTCCTTTAACGTCTTGTAAGAAAATAACTTTCATTTTAGTCCTCCTTAGGAGCCAACTCTCCCATAATAGTTTCAATTAATTTATTTTTTACCTGCGCAACACAACAATCTCTTATTTGACAGGCAGCTAAGTTGAAATGCCCTCCGCCACCTAACTTTTCCATAATACGTTGCACATTAATTGTTTTATGACTTCGAGCAGATATATTTACCGTAGAATCGCTTGTACGAGCGATAACAAAAGTGGCTTCGATTCCGGCCATAGCAAGCATCGTATCTGCTGCTTTTGAAATGACAACATTATTGTAGCATTTAGGATCTTCACCCATAGCAACGATAATATCGTTGGTAATTCGATCACCTGCTAAAATCAACTCATTAATACGTCGATACTCCTCAAAGTCCGTAGCCGAAATCGTTTGAATCTCTCCACTATCACTTCCTAAACTACGAAGGTATGAGGCAACATCAAACGTTCGACTTGTTACACGAGTAGAGAAGTTTTTCGTATCTAGCATTATGCCTGCCATGAGGATAGAAGCTTGAATTTTACTTAACCGCTCTGGAGCCCCTTGAAATTGCAACAATTCCGTAACCAACTCACAAGCAGAGCTTGCTCCACTTTCAATAAAGGTCAAAACGGCATTTTCAGGGAAATCATCATCACGACGATGGTGGTCTACGACAATAACTTCGTTAAATCGAGTATAGAAACTCTTAGATAAAGTCAGATTTACTTTAGAATGGTCGACCATAATCAGCAATGAATTCTGATTAACCAGTTCCTCAGCCTCTGAAAGTGTAATCAGTGGTGACTGTCCATCCTCCTTCAAACGATTAACTGCACGTGCAATATCAGCATTCATAGATTCATCATCGTAAACAGCAAAGCTCTTTCGAACAATCTGACTAGCAAAGTGAGCCATTCCGACAGTAGCACCTAAGGCATCCATATCCAAATTCTGGTGTCCAACAACAAATACTCTTTCGACTGTTTTCAACTTATCCGAAATTGCTGTCATCATAGCCCTTGTTCTTGTGCGAGAACGCTTGACCGTTGAGACAGAACCTCCGCCAAAGTATAATAATTCTTTGTGATCGTCATTTTCCTTGACTACAGCCTGATCCCCACCACGAACAAGGGCAATGTTAAGATTCTGCAAAGCTACTTGTCCGATTTGATCATGCTTAATTGTTCCAAATGAGATCCCCATACTCAGTGTCAGTGGTAAACCACGTTCTTGAGCTTGTTGACGAAAATCATCTAAAACAGAAAACTTTTGATTCATGAACTCCATCAAAACCCTGTAATTAGTGAAAAAGTAAAAACGGTCACCTTCAATACGTCGATAATGGATGTGTTTAGCTTTGGCAAACTCTGAAATAAAACCTGCCACAAATGTATTTATCTTTGAAACATCTGCATCTGGCAAACTTCCTGTCACATCGTCGTAGTTATCGACTGAAATAATACCGATAACAGGACGTGTCATATTTGGGTCTGTATTCGTATCATGATTATAAACATTATCAATAAAGTAAATCAACTTATTATCAAAGTCAACAAAAGCAGCATATTTGTTTTCGCCAACTGTAATCACATTGGATGGTGATCCTTTACGCTTCTGAGCAATAAAATTGGCAACCAATTGCTTATTGAAGTTTCCGTTTTCATCCGAAAGTACTAGCTTCGCATAAGGATTAAACCATTCAATATGATCATTCTCATCAAAAGTAATTACCCCAACAGGCATTTTTCCAAGAAGGGTCTTCAAAGAATCTTCAACATCCTGATTTAGTTCATCTAATTGTTCTATTTCCAAGGATTCGTATGTTGTCTTTTGGTAATGTAATAAGGCAACAACCACTACCATAATGATAAAAAGCGCAAAAATGAGTGCAGACTCAGATTTTAAAACGCGAACAAAGATGGTAGCAATTCCAAAAAGAATTAACCCTATCATTACAAGATGAATCGTTGCAAAGTGAAATCTTTTCATATAAAACCTCTTAATCTAGTAATTATAACATAAAAAAGCCCTAATTAAAAGGCTTTTAAACGCATTACTACCGTTAGTCCACTTTACGACGGGCCTTATTATTGCCTTCAAGGTAGACCATCAGAATAGAGATATCTGCTGGATTGACCCCTGAAATACGACTCGCTTGACCAATGGTCTCAGGATTAATTTTCTTAAATTTTTGACGAGCTTCAGTAGCGATAGAATCAATAGCATCCCAATCAATATTTTTCGGAATTCTCTTTTCTTCCATACGTTTCATCTTGGCTACTTGATCCAAAGCTTTATTGATATACCCTTCGTACTTGATTTCAGTCTCAAGCAACTCTATAATCTTAGCATCCAAATCTTCTGAAGCTGGACCTACAAACTGAGTAGCTGTGGCATAATCAATCTCTGGTCTACGCATAAACTCTTTAGCAGTCATGGCATCTGTCAAGGACTTAAAGCCTAGAGCTTGAATTTTTTCATTCGTTTCTTTGACAGGTTTCAATTTTTCTTTTGACAGACGTGTCAACTCACTGTCAAACTGATTTTTCTTAATTTCAAAGATATTCCAACGTTCATCGTCAACCAAACCAACTTCTCTACCAATAGGTGTCAAGCGCATATCAGCATTGTCATGACGTAATATGAGGCGATACTCCGCGCGTGATGTTAATAAACGATATGGCTCCAAGGTTCCTTTCGTGACAAGATCGTCAATCATTACACCAATATAAGCATCACTACGTTTGAGGATAAGCTCAGGTTTACCTTGAACTTTAAGAGCCGCATTAATACCAGCAACTAGACCTTGGCCAGCTGCCTCCTCGTATCCAGAAGTTCCGTTGGTCTGTCCTGCTGTAAAGAGACCCGAAATCAACTTCGTTTCAAGTGTTGCACGTAATTGATGAGGGAGAACGATATCATATTCAATCGCATAACCAGTTCGCATCATCTCCGCTTTTTCAAGACCTTTGATTGAGTGAAGCAATTCTTTTTGAACATCTTCAGGCAAACTTGTTGAAAGCCCTTGTACATACACTTCCTCAGTTTCTCGTCCCTCTGGTTCAAGGAAAAGCTGATGACGATTCTTATCGGCAAATCGGACAATTTTATCTTCGATTGATGGACAATAACGAGGTCCTACACCCTTGACAATACCTGAAAACATTGGGGCACGGTGTAAATTGTTATTGATAATATCGTGGCTTTCTTGATTCGTATACGTTAGCCAACACGGAATTTGATCCTGAAGATAGTCTTCATCCTTCGACAAGAATGAAAAATGATTCGGCTTCTCGTCACCTGGTTGAATCTCAGTTTCTTCGTAATTAATTGATGACGCCTTGACACGAGGGGGAGTACCTGTTTTAAATCGACCTATTTCAAGACCAAGCTTTTTCAAATTATCAGCCAAAGTAACGGATGCAAGGCTATTATTTGGCCCTGATGAATATTTGAGTTCTCCTAGTATAATTTCACCACGTAGAGCTGTACCTGTTGTTACAACAACTGCCTTAGCTCCATATTTTTGATTTGTTGCCGTTCTTACACCAACTACCTTACCATCTTCAACAAGTATGTCATCAATCATTGATTGACGGAGGGTCAAGTTTTCCTGGCGTTCAACTGTATGTTTCATTGTCATAGCATACAAAGCTTTATCTGCTTGTGCACGCAAGGCTCGAACAGCAGGCCCCTTACCGGTATTAAGCATTTTCATTTGAATATAAGTTTTGTCGATGTTTTTACCCATCTCTCCACCAAGGGCATCAATTTCACGAACAACAATTCCCTTAGCTGACCCACCGATAGAAGGGTTACATGGCATAAAAGCCAGCATCTCAAGGTTGATAGTGGCTAGTAAAACCTTACAACCCATGCGAGCTGCGGCCAAACTAGCTTCCACACCAGCGTGACCAGCTCCAACAACTATTACATCAAAATTTTCATCAAACTCGTAAGACATTTTTTAGATTTATGCAGTGATTTACAATCAACTGCCCCATCCTTTCTTTATTTTTTTCCTACAAAAATAGCCAAAACTCCAGAAAACTGTACGCAAAAACGCACAATTCTCATGAGCTTTGACCATCATGACTATTGTTAAAGTTATTTTATCAAATCAAATCGTTTTGTCAATGCAAATCACTGTTTGAGCAAGGTCTGCACACTGACGATAATCATCTGTATTCCTATCGAGAATAGTAAAAGTCCCATCATTTTCGTTATAATTTTCATCAAATTTTTTCCCAAGAATCCTGCAATTTGTTTTGCACTTCTTAGTAGGAGATAAGTGATTACACATAGTAAAGCAAAGGCAACTACCGTTATCAATTGATTTTTTATACCCCCATTAGCTAAGTTTAGAGTTGTCGTAATCGTCCCTGGTCCTGCAAAAAGTGGCATCGCAAGAGGCGAAATAGCAACAGACATAGTGTCTGAATTTGAAGCCTGCTGCTCCATACCCTTGTAGCTTGGTGAATGGTTTCCATTAATCATATGATAACCTATAACAGCGACCAATATTCCTCCTGCAATCCTAAAAGAATCAATTGTAATTCCAAAAACTTTGAAAATCAAATCTCCAGAAAAGACAAAAACTGTAACAATTATAAAAGCAATTAAAAGACTCTTAAATGCAATTTTTCGTGAAATCTTTTGACTGTCATCTGCTACTAAAGCCATATAAGCAGGAAGGTTTGAAATGGGATTCATTATGGCGAAAAATGCCATAAATGCATAAAACAATTGGGTACTCATCGTTAATACTTAACTCCAGTTAGATATACTGACAAACTTTTCCGTCTTTATACGCTTGGTCAATAATACCGCCACCCAAACATTCCTGACCATCATAGAAAACAACGGCTTGACCAGGTGTAATCGCACGCTGAGGTTCAGCAAAAATAACCTCTGCTTTCTCACCCTTAACCTTTACAGTAACTTTACTATCAGGTTGACGATAACGGAATTTTGCTGTACACTCCATGTCAAATTCTTCAGGCATATCTCGAGTAAAGTGAATCATTGAAGCGTCAAGAGAAGTTGACATCAATGACTCATGGTGGAAACCTTGACCCACGTAAAGAATATTCTTCGAAAGATCTTTCCCAACTACAAACCAAGGAGCATTATCGCCACCTTTTTGGCCACCAATGCCCATACCACCACGTTGACCAATGGTGTAATACATGAGTCCGTTATGTTCACCCATGTCACGACCATCTACAGTCATCATACGACCTTTTTGAGCTGGCAAGTATTGGCTAAGAAATTCTTTAAAGTTTTTCTCACCAATAAAACAAATTCCTGTCGAATCCTTTTTCTTGGCTGTTGCAAGACCTGCATGTTCAGCAATCTCACGAACTTCTGGCTTTTGTAGATGTCCTAATGGAAACATCGTTTTCTGCAACTGCTCTTGTGAAAGCTGACTAAGGAAGTAGGTTTGATCTTTATTGTTATCTGCACCACGCAACATATGGACAATGCCATCTTCATCACGAACAACTTGAGCATAATGTCCTGTAGCCACGTAGTCTGCTCCCAATGTCATAGCGTAGTCTAGGAAAGCCTTGAACTTGATTTCCTTATTACACATAACGTCTGGATTAGGAGTACGACCTGCGCGGTATTCTGCAAGGAAATACTCAAATACACGATCCCAGTACTCTTTCTCAAAGTTGACAGAGTAATACGGGATACCAATCGGAACAGCCACTGCTGCCACATCTTTATAATCTTCGGTTGCTGTACATACACCAAATTCATCTGTGTCATCCCAGTTTTTCATGAAAACACCAATTACATCATAGCCTTGCTCTTTTAAAAGTAAGGCTGTCACTGATGAATCAACGCCACCACTCATACCGACAACAACACGTGTTTTTGAATTATCAGTCATTGATAACTCCTCCCATCAAATAAAAATTAACATAGACTTGAAGGGTCTAGTTATTCAAATATCGATTTGAAGGTCGATTTTGAAGCGTAAAAGCACGCAAGCTTAATTATATCATGATTAAAGAATAATGCAAAAAGGTTACCACTAGGCAACCTTTTTTATACTTATTTTTGTGTAAAGCCACTGTAAACCTATTGTTCCTAGAACTATAAGTGGGGCACTTATTGCTACAAATAACCATTCTGGTTCTTGATACCGTAACTCAAGTTTATTTTTTCCTTCTTGAGATGAAACGGTCGGCGTACCAATCGTTGACAAGTTATAGTCATCCTTGTCTAGTTCTTTACCATTTAGTGTCAAGATGGAATCTTTATATACAACTATCGGTAGATTCAATTCCTCCCCTTCATCAGCTTGCCAAGTTAATACGAGGTAGTTATCTTTGATTAACTTTTCGGTTCTTTGATTCGTAACAATGTTTTCATAATAAAGATCGTAAGTGTTTTGCTTACCTATTGTCCCATAGATAGGTACATAATCTGGTGTGGGTTTGACAACTAAATTTAAAAACTGTGACAGGTCACTGTCATTCATGGTAAGACTTATCGTCTGGTAATCTCCTTCAACGTAAGTATGTTTAACAATGGAAATAAGTTCACCATCTTGAGCTGCACTCTTTACACGATCTGTAGTATCCATCATATTTTGAATTAGACCAACCCCTGCAAAGGCAAATAATAAAACAGCAATACTTTTTCGCCAATTTACAAAACGTGTGACAGTCAACCCTGTAATCGCCAACAGCAATATAGTAGCTGGAACAAAAAAGCGAAATGGGAATTGTATCAACTCAGCAAAAGTATTTCCATTTTCTACCAGATACTGCCACGGAAAAAGACCTGTTGATAAAAAGAAGAAAACGAAATAAATAAAATGTAGTATTCGCTTCCACCTTGCTAGTTTTTTCCAATTTACAATAGCGTAAATAAACTGTAAAATGAGTAAAACCATTAAGGATATTGGAGTGTATAGCCAATATCTTGCTGTCCCATCAATTCCATTCTTACCTATCTCCCTATTGATAAATGGATCTAAAAGATGATTCGCACCTCTTAGATAGAGAAGCACCCCCCATACATTTACAGTCAATAAAAGAAAAAGAATAACTGCTATTAAGACTTTTAAAATAGTTTCCTTTTTTTTAGAAGTAGTCGCCTTTACAAAAGTGTAAAGATAAAAAGGAAGATACATCATAGCTAGCATTAAAGCACTAAGCACATGAATCTGAAAAATTAAAGCCATTGATAGGGCTAGTCTAACTTGATCTACTCGTTGATAAAATACATAATGAATAGCAGGAATGAAACAATAGGGTAATAGAGCAGCTCCCCAACTAGAAAAGCCTTGACGCATCGTCCAATATTGAATAGAGAATGTCGTTGCATATAGTAAACCTAGTGACAAAGCAATGCTTGTCTTAACTTTACACTGCTTAAGTAACGCATACATTGAAGATTCAGCCAATATATGTAACAATACCCTGGAAACAATCTGATAACGGAACCAAGTACCACTTATTAAAATAAGCCCTCCTTGTAAATAGGCAAAAAAAGGGCCATATAGGGCATTAACAATACGTCCAGACTGTTGAAAACCATACAAGGATAGAAAGTAAGAAAAATTACCATTCTTTAATTGCATAGCAGCTTCATAAAACCTGTTATAGTGAAATATAGAATCTGATCCTAAAATGACTTTTCTAGTAAATAGCTGTGGCGTAACCAGTAATATAGCAAAACCAATAATAAAAAGACTAACCCACAATCTCTCTCTTGATTTAAATATTTGTTTCATTGTCAAACCTTTCATTTTCTATTATAACAGAAAGGCCTATTCCTACCTAATAATAGTTACAATCTAATCTAAAACCCTATAAAACGACTCTTACTTACATCTAGAATAAAAAGCTGGGAGTCTCCTCCCAACTTCTTTAATTTCTTAGTAATTCCAAGCTGACAATCCTTGCGCATTATAGGCGTTCAAAGCCGATTGAATTTGGTCCTCAACAGTTGCTGTTGAGCCCCATCCTGGCATTGTTTGGAAAAGACCCGATGCTCCTGAACCATTTGCTGCGGTATGATCACCGTTTGACTCACGCGCAATAATTGACTCCCAAGTTGACTGAGGGACGCCAGTGGCAGCTGCCATTTGTGCTGCGGCGTAAGAGCCGATTTCTCCTGCAGTATTGCCATTCGAAAGGATAACTGAGCCATTGCCACTCGCAGCAACTGCAGGTGTTGTCCCTTTATCTGGAGTTTGTGTAGTTTCAGTACTTGTTGTAGTAGTCTCTGACTGAGACTGTTGAGGTGTTTCTACTGTTTCACTTGTTGTCTCAGATTGAGGCTTACTTTCTTCAACGTTTTCTTTGTTAGCTTTTTTCTCTTTGTTGGAGCTAATAGTTGATGATTTGACTAAATCTGCTGTTGATTCTGTCGCTGTTGACGTTGGTGAAGGAGTCGGTGTAACAGAATCTGAAAATGCATTAACCAATCCCTTATTGATTAGTGTAGAAAGAGATACTGCCAAAACGACAATAAAACTTGTTACAATTGCTACTGGCACTGTCAATGATTTTTTTGCTGCTAATTTGACACGACGTCCTTTATAACTTCTTTTAAACATAAATCCCTCCTAGTTTATTCTAGCCACATTCATCATAACTTAGTAATATTACTGTGCATTATTTGTAATGTGTCTAATGTTACAATGATTTATCATTTAAATAAAAAAATGCCAAAAATCTGGCATTTTCTTCATATTTGTATGAGGTTTTAGCTAGTTTCCCACAATTCATTAAAATAAAGTCATTTAGCTTAATACCAACCGTTAGCATTCCAGAAAGCTAGAGCTGCAGTCCATGAACCATAACGGCTTGCTACATAATTATCTGCTACTTTCTCTTGATTTTCAGGAGATAGGTCCCCATTTAAATATGAGGCAGCCAATTGATAACGTCCATAATATTGGCCATTTTGAGCTGTATAGCTACCGCTTGACTCACGTTGAGCAATTTCTTCCTTGGCAGCTGCCTCTGAGGAAGAAAGACTTGTATTTGTTGTTTGAGTACTTTCACTTTGTGTAGACTCTGCCGATTGTGCTGATTCAGCAACTGCTTCAGTTGTAGTTGGCGTAGCTGAGGCTTCTGTAGTCTCTTCTGTAGTTTCATTAATTGTTAAGTTTTGACCTACGGAAATCTTATTGGCATCTTGAATGCCGTTTTTTGAAACAATTTCATCGACAGTAGTACCATTCTTCTTGGCAATAGCTGAAAGGGTATCACCTTTTTGAACTGTGTAAGTTTCTGCATTAGCTAAAGCTGTTGCCCCAAGCGTTGCCACTGTAACAAGTCCAAAAAGACCCAATTTTTTAGTGTTAGATGTATTCTTTGTTTGCATGATGATGCTCCTTTATCTATCTATAGTTCAGTCCATATTAGCCAATGATATTTTATTATTTTATTTGGTGATGACTAATAAGCAAATAAAATGGCTTAGTCTATATGGGAATTTTTTATTCCAGATTAAGCTGAAGAACTATAACCATGTAACTATCATACCGTGCAAATATAACATCCACTTGTTAGGGATATTAAAAATATTACAGGCAGTTTGGGATTAGACGAAAAAGAACGCCAACTTGGGCGTTCTTTCAATGGTTCTAGGTCTTAAGACCTAGTTTATATATATATTAACCACTTAACTCTTAAGATAAAAAAGTATTACCCCCAAAGCTAAAATAGCAACAATGGATAAAGTATCTCGGCCATTCCATGAAAGTCGACGATATTTTGTTCGGCCGTCGCCACCTTGATAGCCTCGTGCTTCCATAGCAATCGCCAGAGCATCTGCCCGTTTGAAGCTAGATGCAAACAAAGGAATTAATATTGGTATAATTGAGCGTACCTTTTGAATAATATTTCCTTCACCAAAGTCAACTCCACGCGCCTTTTGAGCATTCATAATTCGCATCGTATCATCCATCAAAGTTGGTACAAAACGTAAACTTAAAGATAACATTAACCCAATTTCGTGTGCTGGTACTTTAAAAACAGTCATAGGTTTTAAAAGAGATTCAACGGCGTCAGATAAGCTTAAAGGTGTTGTCGTTAGAGTAAGCAAAGTAGAAAAACTAATAATAAGAATAAATCTAAGAAAAATCATCCATCCTTGATTTAACCCAACCTCAGTAATCTTTAAAAAGCCGATAGACCAAAGCACATTCCCTTTTGTATTGAAAAACACTTGAAACAGCGTAGAGAATAAAATAATCCAAATCATCGGTTTAATACCACCTAGAAAAAAACCAAGCTTAATTTTAGATAAGATAACCAAGAAAAGTGTAAACAGGGTTATAATGACATAAGTCAAAGGATTATTGGCCCAAAAGATAATAACAATGTAAACCAACATGGCTAATAATTTACTTCTAGGATCTAATCTATGTATGAAAGAGTTTCCGACAATATAACGTCCAATAATTAACTTATCCATTAGCTAATACCTCTACGAATTCCTCCATTGTAATGGGAAGACTTTCAAAGTGATAACCTTTTTTCTGTAGCTGCAACGCAAACTCTGTAATTTTTGGAACGCCTAATTGCTTCTCTCTAAGTAAGGTGACCTGTTGGAAAACTTCTTTAGGAGCTCCTGACAATACTAAATGTCCTTTTTCCATAACGTTTACAGCTGTTGCGTAATCAGCAACATCATCCATCAGGTGGGTCACTAAGACAATTGTCATTCCAGAAAGGTGTAATTGTTTAAATAGTGTCATTAATTCCTTTCGTCCCTGAGGATCAAGACCAGCAGTAGGTTCATCCAACACTAGAATATCTGGTTGCATAGCCAGAATACCCGCTATAGCAGCACGTCGCATTTGTCCTCCTGATAAATCAAAAGGATTCTGTTTATAAAACTCCTCTGGAAGACCAACTAATTTTAGACTCTCAATAGCACGCTGCTCTGCCTCCTCTTTAGAAATACCGAAGTTCTGAGGTCCAAAAGAAACATCTTCTAAAACAGTTTCTGCAAATAACTGACTTTCTGGAAATTGAAAAACTAACCCGACCTTTTTACGGATTGGCTTTATTTCCTTATTCTTGGATTGACTAGTTATAATAGTATCATCAACTTGGACGTGACCGCTAGTTGGTAAATAAAGTCCGTTCAACAACTGCATGATGGTTGACTTACCACTTCCTGTATGTCCAATAAAGGCTGTATATGAACCATCTTTTATTGTGGTTGTCATATCAAAAAGGGCACGCCCCTCAAAAGGAGTACCCGCTTGATAAGTATAACTTACATTTTCGAGAGAGATTCCCATAATTGTTCTACCAATTCCTTTTCTGTCAGATAGTCTTCACAATCTATCAGACCTTTATTTCTTAGCTTTTGAGTTAATAATGCACTGAAAGGGATATCCAAACCTAAATCTACCAATTCTGAGCCCCTACTAAATAGTTCACGAGGACTTGAAATAGACTCCACTTTACCTTTCTTCAAAACCAAAACACGGTCACTCATTGTCACCTCATCAAGATCATGAGTAATTGATAAAACAGTCATGCCGTATTCTTTACGAATAGCTTTAATAGATTGAATCAATTCCTGACGTCCTTCTGGATCAAGCATGCTAGTTGCCTCATCCAAAATCAAAATAGACGGCCTCATAGCAATAATCCCTGCAATGGCCACACGTTGTTTTTGACCGCCAGATAATCTAGCTGGTTCTCTATCCTTAAACTCCAACATACCTACAAAAGATAAAGCTTCTTGAACTCTAGAAACCATCTCTTCATAAGCAATTCCTTTATTTTCAAGACCAAAAGCAACATCATCTTCAACGGTTGCCCCAACAAATTGATTGTCTGGATTTTGAAAGACCATACCAATCTTATTACGAATCTCCCAAACATTATCCTCTGTCAACTCTTGTCCATCCACAATAATATGACCTGATTCAGCCACCAGTAGTCCATCAATAAGACGGGCTGTGGTGGATTTTCCGGAACCATTATGACCAACAATGGATAGCCACTCTCCAGGTTTCACGTGAAACGACACATCATCAAGAATATAAGATGTCTGGTCTTGATTATATTTAAACTTTAAATTTTTTATTTCAATCATTGTTTTATCGTACTACTTAAAAGTATCTCTAAATAAGAATCCTGCACCTTTGAAATAATCATAGCCTGAGTAAATCGTAAAGAATAAAGCTACATAAAGCATAATCATTCCTATAAGATTCACATGACACAATAACAAAATAATAGATAGCATCTGTGTCACTGTTTTTATCTTACCAGGCATAGCCGCAGCAAGAACTGTCCCCCCGTTTTCAACTAATAGAAGACGGAGACCTGTAACAGCTAGCTCTCGACAAATAATAACTGAAACAACCCATGCAGGTGCTTGATTAATACCAACAAGCATAATAAAAGCTGACATCACCAACATCTTATCTGCCAATGGATCTGCAAATTTTCCAAAATTAGTAACAACATGCCACTTTCTTGCCAAATACCCATCTAAATAATCTGTAAAACTTGCAATTGCGAAAACAATCGCTGCAGCAATATGCATTACGTTATTTCTAGCAAGTGATGTCATCACTAAAAAGACAGGGATTAAAATGATTCTAGCGAGGGTTAGCAGATTAGGTAAATTTTCTTTTTTGAACATTTCTTCTCGATTCTATTGAATTTTTAAAGTTAGGTAACTAGGTTTGTTTTTATCTAATTGAGACAAATCAAGCGACTCACCATTTATCTTTATGGTTACTTTTGAAGATTGTGCAATGGTAATTTGAGTCGTTCTTGTTTTATCTGAAAGATCTAAGGAGTATTTTGATTTTTTTGTTTTTGAAAGAAGATAACTCTCTGAAACATCTGAGTTATCTACAGAAAACCATGTATCTTCGTTATTTCCAGACAACTCCACACCTAAAACCACAGAAGAAGCAACATTAGAAAGGTCAACCATTAATTGATTACCTTGCGTAGTTGTTTTAACATTTGCTCCAGAAACCGTAACTTCAGAAATATTTCTAGACGATTTAGCTTTTCCTGCTACTGATAGGTGATTATCTATTGAAATAGTATTGAGCTTAATCACCTGAGGTTGATTAGAAAGATGTCTAATAATGATATAACCAACCGAACAGATAATAAGCAACGAAACTGCACTGAGAATTAGTAAGGGGAGGTATGTGGATTTTCTTTTTTCTTCACGTTTATGCTTAGAAAAGCGTGACATGGGAGTTTTTGCATCTAAGCTATCTTCCTTACGATTAGATTGATTCTTCTTTTCTGCTAATCGTCGCTCCTTCTGTCTCTGCTCTTCATACAAACGTTTACCATCCAAACCTACGAAGGTGGCATACTTTTCAAGCGCCTCTTGCTGAATGTCCTCTGGTAAAGCTTTAAGTTGATCCATTTCCATAGCTAAAAGAAACTGTGCTTCAACTCCAGTAAGTTTCTCCACATCATATAAACTTAATTTTTTCTTTGTTCGTGCCGCACGTAACTGCTCACCAAGAGAATATAACTTCATTTTTCCCCTTTCTAATATTTTTCTTTTTTAGTGCTTCTATTATAACAAATAATTACCTATTTTGGGAATACAACAAAGTCGGTAATTACCATATTTGACAAGTAATGATTCAAAAAATCCTTTAGTTCCTTAGAAGTAATACTCATCAATTCCTGTCCTAAATCAAAATAAGTTTTGTCATTATCTAAGAATGCTAAATATTGATTTCCTAACCCCTGGATATTGTCTAAACTACGTAAGAATTCACCATACAAAGCTTTTTTTTGTAAATCTAACACTTCTTCTGTCAACAATCTTTTTTTGTCCGCTGACGTCATTACTTGACGAATTAGACTTGACATTTTTATAGGTTCTACGGTGTCCATAGTTATAATGACAAACGAATATCGATTAGAGACCTCGTATTCAATTGATACAGATTCATCAATTTTTCCTTCAGAGTACCAATTTTGATAGTAGGGAGACGTCCACCCAAACAATAAATTAAATAATAATTGTACTAGTAAATTTTCTTTCATACGACTGTCAGAAAAAGTAGCACTTTTAAAACCCACGGCTAATTTGGCGATAGACACCTCCATTTGAAGATTGTCCCTTTTTTTGATCTCGGCCTCAATGAGTTTTTTTTCTTTTTCTACTATCGTTTTCAACTCTGTCAACCTTCGTTGTCTTTCGTTTACAAATGTGTAAATATCATCAACATCAAAATCACCTACTAAGACAAGATGACAGTTTTCTGGCCTATAAAAACAATCAAAGTTATTCTTCAAATCCTCTACAGTAATTTTTTCAATACTTTCAGTATTTCCAGCAATGTCTTGACCTAATATGGTATTTGGATACAAGTTTTGCAAACAACCTAGATAAGCTCTATAATCAGGGTCATCTTGATACATATTTATCTCTTGTTCGATAATTTTTTTCTCGTGATTGACAGATTTTTCAGAGCTTGTAAAACCTGACGTAAATTTAAGTAAGAGGCCTAATGCCTCCTCAAAGTTGTCAAGTGTAGAAAAATAGTAAGTTGTCCTGTCCAAGGTTGTAAAAGCATTAACATCAGCTCCAAGTTTGACAAAATCCAATGTTACATCTTTTCCTTGCTCATCCTCAAATAATTTATGTTCAAGAAAATGTGCAATACCAGCAGGATAGGTTTGTAACTCTCCATCAAGATAATAGCAATTATCTATTGATCCAAAATTTATTGATAGAAAAGCAGCTTTTTCTAAGAATCCTTTTTTCTTGATAATAGATAAAGATAAGCCATTATCTAAGGTTGCTGAATAAATCTCTTCATCAATCTTTTGATAATAACGTTTTTTTAAAGCAGACATTCTAAGACACTCCCTCTAAAAAGAACAAACTTTGCAGTTTGACTTGACGTGCCACACGGCAAACATCTTTTTTAGTAACCTTTTCCATATTATCTAACCACTGTTCTGATGAAAGACTTTTATCTTCAAAAATAACCTTATTGAAACATTGTTCAACTAATGTTAACGCATGGTCCTCAGAAAGAAGGGTATTCATTCGTATGATTTTCTTTGTCTGATTTAATAGAGAGCTTGAAAAACGCCCAAGTTTAATATTATTCAATTCTCTACTAATTCCTCGGATAGCTTGATTTCTATTATCTTTTTCAATCCCAGCGTAAACTTCAAGTAAACCTGTAAAAACATTAAGTTGACTACTAATTGAATATGCTAATCCTTCTTTTTCTCGAATCTCTGTAAATAAAACTGAGTGAGCAAATTCACCAAACATCGCATTGAATACAATCAAAGCAAAATAATCTTTATCACCATATTGACAAGTAAACTGATATCCCAACTGTAAAATAGATTGACTACTTTGTCTAGGTTCTATTTTTTCTTTTACGACGTTGGAAAAAGGCTGACTATAGCTGAACTGTAAATCAACTTGACGTCCCTCTAAAGGAAATCTATGTAACCCTTGTAATACTTGATACTCATCAAAATCTCCAACCATAAAGATATCAATACGATCCTTTGTCAACATGTTTTGAAACTCTTGAAAAGCTGTATATGAAGTCTCTACATCAACAAGTTCCGATTGACCATATTTAGGAACTTTCAATCCTTCGTTTACAAAATAAAGTTCCCTTCCTTTAACCTCACTATAATAGTAATTATTTTCATTGTCAACATCCAGATAAGTCATCAAGTTTTGCTTTTCTATATCAAATACTTTATTTTGGTATAGAGCTACTCTTGACAGAGGCTTGTAAAGACAATCTTTTAGAAATCCTAGGACTTCCCAAAACAATCCATTATCAGAGGGGATAAAATCCTCTTTTAAATATGTCAACTCGATGTCAACGCTATGTGTCAAGCCTTTCGTTGACACCCTAGTTGACAACTGTGTTCCATATAGAGAGGCTAATCTCTCTTTGAAAGCTTGCACTGTTGGATAGGGCTGGTTGGCTGTAGCCAACATTTGTGAAGCTAAAGCTCGTTTAGCAATCGTTTGTTTGTTCAAAGAAGCCGTCATTCGAAAAACGATACGGTTAGTTTTATATTTTTGTGTTGGAATGAAGTGTACATAGACACCATCAGCAATTTTCATTGATAACCTCTAAAAAGTTTATGCTTTCAATTATACCATTTTTATGCTATCTTATCTCAAGAGAAAGTTGAGGTACTATGGAATACAAATTATTTGATGACTACATCACACTGCAAGCACTTTTCAAAGAACTAAGCATCATTCATAGTGGCGGTGCTATTAAAAGTTTTTTAGCTAACAATACCATTTTATTCAACGGTGAAGATGAAAAACGTCGTGGAAAAAAACTTCGTCTTGGAGATATTATCACAATCCCATCTCAAGAACTTCAAATTACTATCGTGGCTCCTACACAGGTTGAAATTGAAGAACATAGACAACAGATTGCTGAAAAGGCTCGTGTTGCAGCTATTGTTAAAAAAATGAACCAAGATAATAAAAAGAACCAAAAAAGACAGCAACCAAAAGAAAGTAATAAAACTAAACGGAAACCTGTTCGTTTCCCAGGGACCTAATTATGTGGCTTGAAAAAATTGATATCCAGCACTTTAGAAATTATTCTGAAGCCTATGTAACTTTTTCTCCCCATCTTAATATCTTTCTGGGACGTAATGCCCAAGGAAAAACCAATATTCTTGAAGCTATCTATTTTCTCGCATTAACACGTAGTCATCGTACTCGTTCTGACAAAGAGCTGATTCAATTTCAGCAAAGTACTCTGAAATTGAGCGGCATTGTCCATCGTCGTAGTGGAAAACTTCCTCTCGAAATCAGTTTATCTAATAAGGGACGCATAACTAAGGTTAATCACCTCAAACAAGCTAAATTATCCGATTATATTGGTCATATGACGGTTGTGCTATTTGCTCCTGAGGATTTACAACTTGTTAAAGGATCTCCAAGCTTACGACGTAAATTTATAGATATTGATTTAGGGCAGATTAAACCTGTATACCTCTCTGATCTGTCCAATTACAATCATGTCCTCAAACAGCGTAATGCCTATCTCAAATCTACCGACAAGGTAGACATTGATTTTTTGTCGGTTTTAGATGAACAACTCGCTGATTTCGGAGCACGAGTCATTGAACACAGACTAGACTTTATCAAGCAACTAGAAGTAGAGGCTGACAAGCACCATAGTCTTCTCTCAAATCAAATTGAGCGTCTTAACATCTCCTATGAATCGAATATATCTTTGCAAAACCACAAAAGTATTCGCCAAGCATTTTTAATTACACTTAGGCAAAATCACAAAAGAGATATCTTCAAAAAGAATACTGGCGTTGGTCCTCATAGAGATGATTTAACGTTTTACATTAATGACATGAACGCATCTTTTGGTAGTCAAGGACAACAACGTAGTTTAATTCTTTCTTTAAAGATGGCTGAAATTGCTCTTATTAGAAATGTAACTGGTGAATTTCCAATTCTTCTCCTAGATGATGTTATGAGTGAGCTTGACAATCACCGTCAACTCAAATTATTGGAGAGTATTGATAAAGAAGTTCAAACTTTCATGACAACAACTTCACTTGACCACCTGACTAATCTCCCACCTGATTTAAAGGCCTTCGTAGTTGAAGCTGGTAGTATTAGCAGAAAGCAAGTCAATATATAGACTTGCTTTCTTATTTTTTATAATTTACACATCTGACAACGTAAATATCTAAACTATGATTGTCAGATGTGTAAATTTTTTGTAAACTTTGGTGTAAAGCAAAAGTACTTATCTCCCGATAAGTACTTTTTTATTTTTAGTGAGCAGAATAGTTAGGAGCTTCATTGGTAATTTGAACATCATGAGGGTGACTTTCAATAAGTCCTGCACCTGACATTTCAACAAACTGAGCTTTGTCATGTAAAGCTTGAATATCTTCCGCACCTGTATACCCCATACCCGCACGGATACCACCAATCAATTGGAATACGATATCAGCAGCAGAACCTTTGTAAGCTACACGACCTTCAATTCCTTCTGGAACAAGTTTATTTGCTTCATTAACCGCACCTTGGAAGTAACGATCGCTTGATCCCTTCTTCATCGCTGCAATTGATCCCATACCACGATATGATTTATATTTACGACCTTGGAAGATCTCAGTTTCACCTGGTGCCTCATCGGTTCCAGCAAACATTGAACCAAGCATTACTGCATCACCACCAGCTGCAAGAGCTTTTACAATATCACCAGAGTATTTGATACCTCCATCAGCAATGATTGTTTTGCCGTATTCACGAGCAACATTAGCAGCATCGTAGATAGCTGTCACTTGAGGAACCCCTACACCAGCAACTACACGTGTTGTACAAATTGAACCCGGTCCAATACCAACCTTAACCACATCAACACCAGCATCATAAAGCGCACGCGCACCTTCAGCTGTTGCAATATTTCCTGCAATCAAAGTTCGTTCTGGGAAGTGAGCACGAATTTCAGCGATTTTACGAAGAACTCCTGCTGAGTGACCATGTGCAGTGTCAATAACGATAGCATCTGCACCTGCTTCAAAGAGTGCTTCGGCACGCTCAAATGTATCAGACGTTACACCTACAGCACCTGCGACTAAAAGACGACCAAATTCATCCTTGGCTGCATTTGGAAACTCAATGACTTTTTCAATATCCTTAATAGTAATAAGTCCTGACAAACGTCCTTTGTCATCAACCAATGGCAACTTTTCAATACGATGCTCATGAAGAATACTTTCAGCAGTTTCAAGGTCTGTTCCAACTGGAGCTGTAATCAATTTTTCAGAGGTCATGTGTTCTGAAATGAGTGTATCGTAATCAGAAATAAATCGCATATCACGATTGGTAATAATACCAACCAATTTACGATTATCAAGAGTCTCAACAATCGGAACACCTGAAATACGATAACGTTGCATCAATTCCTCAGCCTCAGCAACCTTATTTTCTGGCGTTAAGAAGAATGGATCAATAATGACGCCATTTTCAGAGCGTTTTACTTTGCGAACTTCTTCAGCTTGTTCGGCAATAGACATATTTTTGTGAATAACACCTAAACCTCCTGCACGAGCAATTGAAATAGCCATCTTGCTATCTGTGACAGTATCCATAGCAGCAGTGATGATTGGGATATTTAATGTCAAATTTTTAGCCAATTTCGTCTGCAAGTTAACGTTGTTTGGTAGAACATGACTTTCCGCAGGAATAAGCAATACGTCATCAAAAGTGTAACCTTTTTTTAAGAATTTAGTGTCCCAATTTGACATTATAATCGTCCTCTTTTCTCAAAGCTTGGAGGTACAAAAAACCCCAGTCTATTTTTTAATTGATAATATCATATCATGCTAAAAAGATTTGTCAACAGATTATCATAAGATTCCTAAGAAATCCTTTTTTAAAAAAATAGGAACCTTATTGTTCAAGGTTCCTAAAATTATTTAATTAGAAATAATTAATTCCCATGGCTTCTTTAACTTCTGACAATGTTTGTCCTGCAACTTCACGCGCCACTTGACTACCTTTTTCAAGCATACGGAAAACCTCTCCCATATCCTTAGCATATTCTAAACGACGTTCACGAATTGGAGCCAACTCGCGTTCTAAGATTTCTAGAAGATAACGTTTGGTTTTCACATCTCCTAAACCACCTCGTTGATAATGTTCTTTCATCTCAGCAATTGTAGCAGCATCCTCTTCGCGACCAAAGATATCAAGATAATGGAAAACCATATTACCTTCGATTTGGCCAGGATCTTCCACACGAATATGATTTGGATCGGTATACATGCTCATGACTTTTTTACGAACAGTATCTTCATCATCCGACAGAAAAATGCCATTGCCTAAGGATTTAGACATCTTAGCATTACCATCTAAACCTGGTAGACGCCCAGCAGCTTCATTTTTAGGATAAATTCCCTCTGGCTCAACCAAAATATCACAATTATAGGTATGATTAAAGCTACGAACAATTTCACGTGTCTGTTCAATCATTGGCTTTTGATCATTTCCTACAGGAACAAGATTTGCTTTAAAGGCGGTAATATCAGCCGCTTGGGAAATTGGATAAACAAGGAAACCTGTTGGAATAGATTCTCCAAAACCTTTTTGTGAAATTTCTGTCTTAACGGTCGGATTACGCTCTAAACGTGCCAAAGAAACTAAGTTCATGTAGTACATCGTCAGCTCAGCTAATTCTGGAATTTGGCTTTGAACAAAAATAGTAGACTTTGAAGGATCCAAACCCACAGAAAGGTAGTCTAAAGCGACATTTCCAATTGATTCTTTGATAATTTCTGACTCTTTTGCATGATCCGTAAGGGCCTGTTGATCTGCCAAAAAAACAAACATATTGTATTTGTCTTCGTTTTGTAAAAGGACACGATTCTTCAGACTTCCAACATAATGTCCAAGGTGGAGTTTTCCTGTTGGACGGTCTCCTGTCAATATAATAGGTTTCGTCATATAAATACCTTTCTACTACAAAAAAATCCCCACGCAAAAATATGCGTGAGGGCGTTAATCACTTATGATACGCGGTACCACCTCAATTGACAACTTTTTTTAAAGCTATCATCTCAAATCTTCTCAACAAAGAAGTTGCACGGTAAGGGGTGCCAGTCCTAACGTTTATGTGTTCACGTTAATCGTCAAATTTTCTTCAGTCCATTCATTCTACCCTCATACTGGTTCACAGCTACCACCAGCTCTCTACAAGGACGGATAGAACTACTCTTCTGATGACTATTATTCTACATGTTTTTATCCTTTTTTGTCAAGGTTATCTTTCTAGTTTCACGTGAAACACAAGCGTACATACTTTCAAAATAGTCATTGCTTGACGTAAACTAAAAAAGGCTTGATAATAAGAATATCATATCTAGGAGATAATATATGAAACGTAGAATAATAGATATACTTTTAGTTACAATTGGTTCATTTATAGCTGCAGTCGGTTATAATTCACTTTTAGTTAAAAATCATATTGCCTCAGGAGGTGTAGGAGGGCTAGCTATCAGCTTAAATGCCCTATTTGGTTGGAATAATGCTAACTTCGTATTAGCTACAACCATCCCCTTATTAATTCTATGTTGGTGTTTTCTAGGCCGTGAAGTTTTACTCAAAACATTCTATGGTTCTATCATTTTTCCAACTTTTATTAAATTAACTGAGGGATTACCAACACTTACCAAACAGCCAATGCTGGCAGCCATTTTTGGTGGAATTGTACTAGGATTAGGACTAGGCATAGTCTTCTATGGGAATTCTTCAACGGGAGGAACTGGAATTATCACACAAATTCTTAATAAATACACACCTCTCCCACTAGGAACAGTGTTACTTCTTGTTGATGGGGTCATTGTCGCTATTAGTGCTATCGCCTTCTCTCCTGACACTGTTATGTATTCCATTCTATCGCTTGGAGTTGTCTCTCTTACAATTGACAAAATGATGGTGGGACTCAACTCTTCAAGGAATCTTCTAATCATTTCAAAGAATAGCGAACAAATTCTTAACTATATCACTAAGGTAGCAGATAGAGGTGCAACAAAAATACCAGCTCTAGGTGGACATACTGGACAGTCACAAAACATGATTATGACCACCTTATCAACCCATGAGGTTCCAAAAGTCCAAGAAGAAATTCAAAAAATAGATGAAACTGCCTTTATTGTCATTATACCTGCTTCTACAGTTATGGGGCGTGGCTTCAGCTTACAAAAAGACTACCAAAGAGTACCAAATGACTTTATAACTCCCTTATAAAATCAATTGAAATAAAGTCTAATTTCTCGTAAAATAGTACATAAGAATAAAAATAAAGGATAATGTATGCTTAATGTATCGGATGTATCGCTTCGTTTTAGCGATCGCAAACTTTTTGATGATGTTAATATTGCCTTCACACCTGGTAATACTTATGGGCTTATCGGTGCTAATGGTGCTGGTAAATCTACTTTTTTGAAAATTTTAGCAGGTGATATTGAACCCACAACAGGACACATTTCTCTTGGTCCTGATGAACGTCTTTCTGTCCTTCGCCAAAACCACTTCGACTATGAAGAAGAACGTGTTATTGACGTTGTTATCATGGGTAATGAACGACTCTACGATATCATGAGAGAAAAAGATGCCATCTACATGAAGGAAGACTTCTCGGATGAGGATGGTGTTCGTGCTGCCGAACTAGAAGGTCTCTTTGCTGAATTAGGTGGTTGGGAAGCTGAAAGTGAAGCCTCTCAACTGCTTCAGAATCTAAATATTTCAGAAGATCTCCACTATCAAAACATGAGCGAATTGGCTAATGGTGACAAGGTGAAGGTCCTCCTTGCAAAAGCACTTTTTGGTAAACCTGATGTACTTCTACTTGACGAGCCGACCAATGGTCTTGATATTCAATCAATCTCTTGGCTTGAGGATTTCTTGATTGATTTTGAAAATACCGTGATTGTCGTATCCCATGACCGTCACTTTTTAAACAAAGTATGTACGCACATGGCCGATCTTGACTTTGGAAAAATTCAACTCTACGTTGGTAATTATGATTTCTGGAAACAATCTTCAGAATTGGCTGCACGCTTGCAGGCCGACCGTAATGCAAAAGCAGAAGAAAAAATCAAAGAACTTCAAGAATTTGTTGCACGTTTCTCTGCCAATGCTTCAAAATCTAAACAAGCGACTTCTCGGAAGAAAATGCTTGATAAAATTGAGCTAGAAGAAATCGTTCCATCAAGTCGTAAATACCCATTCATCAATTTTAAAGCAGAGCGTGAAATCGGTAATGACCTTCTAACAGTTGAAAATCTCACTGTTAAGATGGATGGTGAAACCATTCTTAATAACATTAGTTTCATCCTACGGAGATAAGACAGCTATTATCGGGCAAAACGATATTCAAACCACTGCTTTAATTCGTGCCCTAGCTGATGATATCGACTATGAAGGTACAATCAAATGGGGTGTTACAACTAGCCGTTCTTACCTTCCAAAAGACAATTCTAAAGACTTTGCATCCGGTGAATCAATCCTTGAATGGCTTCGTCAATTCGCAGAAAAAGGGGAGGATGATGATACCTTCTTGCGTGGATTCCTTGGGCGTATGCTCTTCTCAGGAGATGAAGTCAAGAAATCTGTCAATGTCCTCTCAGGGGGAGAAAAAGTACGTGTTATGCTCTCTAAACTCATGCTTTTAAAATCCAATGTCCTTCTTCTAGATGACCCTACTAATCACTTGGATTTGGAATCAATCTCAAGTCTAAATGATGGCGTCCGTGACTTCAAAGAATCTGTTATCTTTGCCAGTCATGACCACGAGTTTATCCAAACAATAGCGAACCACATCGTTGTCGTTTCTAAAAATGGCGTTATTGACCGTATTGATGAAACTTATGATGAATTCCTTGAAAATGAAGAAGTTCAAGCTAAAGTCAAAGCACTATGGACTGATTAAACTATAAAGAGATGCAGGTTGGGATATCCCAACCTGTCTTAGTATCATTATGACAAATAAAAAATACTATAAAACATTATTATTTTACCTAGCCGCTTTATTATTGCCAATACTAATCATGGTAGGGGTGCTTTATAGCCAAGATATCTATCCTGGTAGTAGTCAAACCATTTTAACGAGTGATGGTTTTCATCAATATGTGATATTCGCCACTGGTCTTAGAAATATATTACATGGCGACGGGAGCCTATTTTACACATTTACAAGTGGATTAGGTCTCAACTTTTACGCCTTAACCAGCTATTACTTAGGTTCCTTTTTATCACCGCTTTACTATTTCTTTACTGTCAAGCAAATGGCCGATGCCTTTTACTTCATTACAATACTTAAGTTTGGTCTTATAGGGCTCTCTGGTGCCTTTAGTTTTAAGCACCTCTTTACAAAGGTGTCAAGGAGTTTTATCCTTTGTCTTTCTACAGGATTTTCTTTAATGAGTTTTGCTACCAGCCAGTTAGAAATTAGCACCTGGTTAGACGCTTTCATTTTAGCCCCCCTCATCATACTAGGTTTACACCTTCTACTACTATTCAATAAACGTGGATTATACTTTATTAGTCTTACCTGTCTCTTTATTCAAAATTACTATTTTGGATATATGATGGCCATTTTCTTAACGCTTTACACCTTAATACAGCTAGTATCTATTAAGGGTTGGAAAAATAAAATAATCCATTTCTTAGATTTTGGTGTAGTTTCTATACTGTCTGGTCTTAGTAGTGCTATAATGTTACTTCCAACACTACTTGATTTGACTACTCATGGTGAGAAGTTTACAGGTGTGTCAAATTTATTGACAGACTCCACTTACTACTTTGATTTCTTTGCTAAAAATCTTATCGGAGCTTATGATACCACAAAATTTGGATCGATCCCGATGATTTACGTAGGACTCTTACCTTTGATTCTTTTTCTACTATTTTTTGTTAGTAACGAAATCAAGCTTTCATTACGTCTAAGCTATTTATTACTTTTCAGCTTATTTATTGTTAGCTTCTATATACAGCCCCTTGATTTATTTTGGCAAGGAATGCATGCGCCTAATATGTTTCTCCACCGTTATTCTTGGCTACTCTCTCTACTCAGTGTTCTTTTAGCGGGAGAAACTCTAAATCGAGTCAAAAAGTTTTCTTTATTAAGACTCCTAATGTCTTTCTTAGCCCTAGCTACCGGATTCCTATTAACTTGGATTTTCCGATCTCACTACAGCTTCATTGAACCATCTTCCTGGCTATTAAGCCTAGCTTTTCTCTTGGCCTACGCCATTTTATTTATTAGCTATTATAGACAACAGATTCCTAGAACTATTTTTCAGTATTTCACATTCTTGTTTTGCATTTTCGAGCTTAGTCTAAGTACATACTATGTTGTCGGTGCCTTAGGAAATGA
>OBXX01000276.1_pt1 | contig 34244 bp, 36 predicted proteins | sample 1495441 | NCBI WGS metagenome assembly OBXX01 (sample SAMEA2580168, study PRJEB22360) | human gut metagenome | biome: human gut; feature: human-associated habitat; material: faeces | place: Denmark | collected 2008/2010 | reverse complement strand
CCTTCTTTCGTAAATGTTGCAAATGTTTGTTTTGGCACTTTCATTATACAACACATGGAATCGAGGTGTCTTTCTTTTATGCAAAATCACGAACTTGCTCATTTATAGATAAAGTAATAGAGTTATTCCAAAATGCAAAAAAAAATTATCAGTTGCAGTAAATATGACGATGGTATACTCATATTATGAAGCAGGGCGAATGATTATTGAAGAGGAACAGGATGGAAAAGAACGTGCAGCATATGGAAAGTACATATTAAAAGAATTATCAAAGAGGTTAACGCAAAAATTTGGGCGAGGTTACTCGTATGATAATTTAAAATTGATGAGAAAATTTTATCTGGTATATTCTAAAGATTCAATTGGGGAAACGGTGTTTCCCCAATCTGAAAACTTGCCGACTACAAAAGAAGGAAGAAAATTTTATTTGAGTTGGTCTCATTATCTTATTTTAATGAGAATAAGTAAGATTGAAGAACGTCATTTTTACGAAATAGAAGCATATAGAAATGGCTGGAGTAAAGATGAATTGGCACGTCAGTATGGTAGTTCGCTATATGAACGTTTGTCATTGAGCAGAAATAAGGAAGAAGTAATGCGTCTTGCAACAGAAGGACAAATGCTTGAAAAGCCAGAAGATATATTCAAAGATCCGTATATTTTAGAGTTTACAGGACTTCCGGAAATGGTTACTTATTCTGAAACGGAATTGGAAAATCGAATTATAGATAATTTGCAGAAGTTCCTATTAGAATTAGGGAGAGGATTTACATTTGTAGGCAGACAGGTTAGATTTACATTTGAAGAAGAGCATTTTAGAGTTGATTTGGTGTTTTATAATCGTTTATTGCGTTGTTTTGTATTGTTTGATTTGAAAATTGGCCAGTTAAAGCATCAAGATATAGGACAGATGCAGATGTATGTCAATTATTATGACCGAAAAGTTAAATTGGACGATGAAAATGCAACAATAGGTATTATAATTTGTAAAGATAAGAAGGATGCTATTGTAGAAATGACATTGCCTAAGGATAATAATCAGATATTTGCGAGTAAATACGAAACGGTACTTCCTAGTAAAGAAGAATTACAAACAGTGTTGGAAGACAAAAATTTTGAATAAATAAATGATGAATACTCGACGGAGTATTTTGCATTCCGTTACGAATATATTTGAAAATGTGGCTGACAGTAAGCATACGAAAAGTCACACATGGAGGATTTTGCTATGGATAGATTCATTTTGAAAGCCCCATATAAGCCAACCGGAGACCAGCCACAGGCGATCGAGCAGTTGGTAAAAGGTTTCAAGGAAGGCAATCAATGCCAGACTTTACTAGGGGTTACGGGTTCTGGAAAAACTTTTACGATGGCAAATGTTATTGAGCAGCTTCAGAAACCGACGCTTGTCATTGCACATAATAAGACGCTGGCAGCGCAGTTATACGGAGAATTCAAGGAGATGTTCCCTGACAATGCCGTGGAATATTTTGTCTCCTAGTTTGGGGGCAGGGTGATAACCGTGATATATAGTCTTGTTTGGTGCTCAATATACTATGTTTTGTGGAAAAAATTATGGAATACGGACGAAATAATGCCTGGTGGATGAATGAAATATGTGACCTGAATTCGTGTAATGGACGAAATAGCACAATATAGAATTAGTGAAATATAAAAAATCATTTTTCAAGGTTTGAGTTGGAGAAGAAGATGAGTTATTAAAGGAAGCAACTGTGTTTCTAAAATGGAAATAGTTCAAACAAAAGTATATGTGGATAATTTGTAAGAAGGAGGAATATGAACTATGAAGATGAATTTCAAAGGATTGGTAAATTTACATACATTACCTAAAACAGCGCCATTGCTTCCTTTATATGAGGCTGTTATTAATTCTATTCAAAGTATTGAAGACGCAGGAATTGAAAATGGAAAAATTGAAATTAAAATAGAGCGTGAAAATCAGATGAGTCTTTTTGAACATTGGGAGACAGATATCGAAAATATAGTTATTGCCGATAATGGAACGGGGTTCAATGAAGAGAATTATAATTCTTTTGATACCTATGCAAGTGAATATAAGTTGCAAAAGGGATGTAAAGGTGTTGGAAGAATGATGTGGTTAAAAGCGTTTAATAACGTTGAAGTGGAAAGTATATTTATTGATGAAGGAAATAAGAAATGCCGAAAATTCTTGTTTGATTCTAAAAATGCTGTTCATGATATGGAAATTTTTAGAGTTGAAAATGATACTCCTAAAACAACGACGATACATTTGAATGGTCTACGAGGAGAGTATAAAAGTAATTGCCCTAAAAAAATAGAAACTATTGCTAAAAATATTTTGAATCATTGTTTTGCTTATTATGTATTAGGAAAAGCACCTAAAATATTAGTATATGATGATCATGATACTGTAGATATTGATAAACTATATAAAAATAATATTGGGGATAATATAAAAATTGTTGACACTGAAATTGGAGGTGTGCAATTTAAAATAATACATTCAAAAAATTATATGCTTTCAAAAGAAAAACATTTCGTAAATCTTTGTGCAAATCAATGGACAGTGCAGCCACTTGCTTTATCCAAGATTTTGGGAAATGTTAATGCAAAGTTAGAAGATGCTAAAGGAGAATTTATTTATAATGGATATGTAATGTCAGAAGTTTTAGACAGTCATGTTAATAGAGAACGAACAAAATTTGATCTTCCAGAGCAAGCAAATTTAGTAGAACCAGTAGGTTTTAATGATATTGTTTCAGGTTTGGAAAGCATTATTTTAGAATATTTGAAAGATGATATTGATGAAAGTAATAAAAGAAAGATTGAAATTATTAAAGATTATATTTTTAATAAGAATCCCAAGTATAGAATGTTATTAAAAAATCGTCCAGAATTGTTAAATGAAATTCCATGGGTATCAGACGAAGAAAAGCTGGAAATGGAATTGTTTAAACAAGAACAAAAGTTTAAACTCGAATTGAAACGGGAAGGTAAAAAATTGGAACAGGATTTCCAAAAAGGTATAGTAGATTATGAAAGCTATTTAGAAAAACGTACGTCATACGCAGAAAAGGTTTCTGATATGGGGAAAAGTAATTTAGCCGAATATGTTATGCATCGAAAAGCTGTGTTAGATATTTTGGCACAGAACATAAAGTATAAAGATCAAGAACAACAAAAATACACATACGAAAAGAATATCCACCAATTAATTTTCCCAATGACAACGACTTCTGATGATATAGACTATTTGCAACATAATCTGTGGATAATAGATGAAAAATTGGCTTATCATCATTATCTTGCATCGGATACAAAGCTGAAAAAAATGAGAGAAATTGAATGTGACAGTTCTAAAGAGCCGGATATTATTATTTTTGATTCGCCCTTTGCATTTACAGATGAAGAAGAACAGCCGTTTAGAAATATTTCAATTATAGAATTTAAACGTCCAGGACGAACAAATTATTCTGATACAGAGAATCCAATAAGACAAGTAAAGGAATATATGGATAATATCGTAGAAGGAAAAATTAAGACTAAGGATGGAGAGTTTTTAAGTGGAACTGAAAATATACGTTTTTTTTGCTATATTTTATGCGATATTGATGTGAGTATTAAAAAACTTGCAAAATTGGAAAACTTAAAAGTCACACCTGATAATATGGGGTTTTATCAATACATTGATTCATACAAAGCGTATTTAGAAATTATACCTTATAATAAATTAATACAAGATTCACAAAAAAGGAATAAGATTTTATTCGATAAACTATTCAATCAGATATAGGTGAAGTAGTTTGTCAGTAAAACGTTGCGGTATAAAGTTGTATTTGGTGCGAACTTAGCCTTAATATTCAATAAAGATATTGTGAGGGATGTGACCGCCTGATGTGCATAAAACATTAAAATTAAATGGAAATTTGGAAAATATAGAAAGATAATGATTACTTTATTTAAACAGGGCAAGAATCTTGATTATATATGATATTTTGATTATACTAAATATAAAATTTATAATGAGATATAAGCTTTGTTAATTTTGAAATATGGAAGTGAGAGGAAAGCTATTATGTATTTAGAAAAATTAAAGCTTCATAACTATAGATGTTACGAAGATTTGGAAATTGATTTTCATAAGCAGTTAACTGTGATAGTTGGAAAAAACGGTGCTGGAAAAACTACCATATTGGAAGCTGCAGCTATTGCACTTGGAACTTGGTTTGTAGGATTTAATGATATTTCAACTAAAGGAATAGATAAGAAAACTGACCCATTGAGAAAGGCTTATCAAATAGGAATGACAGATGATGTTCAGGCACAATTTCCTGTAGAGATAGAGGCTTGGGGAAAAATTAATATGTCAGATGAAAATAGTTTGCATTGGAAGCGTGGATTAAATACACCTAAAGGAACAATGACAACTAAGGATGCAAAAGAAATAGTTGAATATGCAGCTGATTATCAGAAAGCGCTCAGTGAGGGACGAACAGATATATATTTACCGATAGTTGCTTATTATGGGACTGGTAGATTATGGGATTATCATCGGCAAAAAAAGATTGATATTTTTAAGATGAGTTCAAGAACTAATGGGTATATAGATTGTTTAGATGGAACTGCAAATGTAAAGTTGATGATGGAGTGGTTCCTAAATATGACAATTAACAAATATCAGCGACAAGAAGAAAATTTGGCATCCAATCCCGAATTAGATACAGTTTATTTAGCAATGGAAAATTGCCTTTGCAAATTCTCTGGATATAGTGATGTGAAAATCCGATTTAACATGAATACAAAAGAATTGGATGTTTATTATTCCGAAAAAGATGGACAGAGAATGCGTATTCCATTGAACCAGCTAAGTGATGGATATAAAGGAATGATTAGCTTGGTTGCAGATATTGCATATCGTATGGCTACTTTAAATCCTCAATTAGGCAAGGAAATTTTGGATAAAGGAGAGGGTGTAGTATTAATAGATGAAGTGGATTTACACCTGCACCCGGCATGGCAACAGAAAGTGTTAGATAATTTGGTAGAGATTTTTCCGAAAGTACAATTTGTTGTAAGTACACATGCTCCTGCTGTTGTTAATTCAGTACAAACAGATAAGTTACGTATTTTAAACAATAAAGATGTTTACATGACTGATAATCAAGTGTATGGAAAAGATATCAATTCTGTTTTAAAAGAAATAATGGAAGTAAATGATAGACCGGATCAATTTGCCATATTATTTGAACGATTTTACAAATATCTCTCTGAAAAAAAATATGAAGATGCGAAGAAAATTTTGGATGAGCTTGATGAAAAACGAGGATATCATGATCCTGAGATTGCGAAATGTAGAGTTAAATTGAAATTAGAAACTATGCGGAGAAAATAAAATGATAGAAATTAAAAAGGGAGTTGAGCCAGAAGGATTGCGAGCGTTGAGAGTTAGGGCAAAGAATGAAGGTTTATCCCCAGAAGAAGCTTATAAGAAATTAAATAAGGATTCACAATTAAAAGAAAAAGTTAAAAAATCATTGATAAATGAACAAGGTAAATTATGTGCATATTGTATGTGTAGAATTCCAAGAAGTGATGTCGATGTAAAAATAGCTCCCATAACGATAGAACATTTTATTCCGAGAAATCCAGAAGATGGAAGAGATGTTGGGCAGGGATTGGATTATAATAATTTATTAGCAGTTTGTCATGGAAATAGGGGGACGAAGGGGACTAGGAAAATAAAAGATTTGACATGTGATGCTCATAGAGAAAATATAGAATTTAAGAAAGTAAATCCATGCAAACCAGAGACTTTACAATCGATTATTTATACGTTAGAAGGGAAAATCGATGCAACTGATATAGAAGTGAAAAAAGATTTGATAGAGACATTGAATCTGAACTGCCCAACGGCACCGTTGATTGCAGAAAGAAAAGCTGCATTAGATGGATTGATTGAAGACATGGGAGAACTTGAGGAAGAGAATCTACAAACATATTGTGAAGAAATGCTTGAGAACTTTCAAAATGAAGAAGATGAAAAAACTCCTTATGTAGGAATATTAATTTGGTATCTTCAATCAATGATTGATAATTAAAATATTATGCTATATGTGAAAAAATTTTACTTAGCCGACTGCTTCAGCAAGAATCAATCGGCTTTTTTCATGTCTTTTTTACATAGTCATTCCCTTAAAGGAGTGGCTATTAAATTTTTCGGGAAAGGAGGATCAGGAAGATGTCAAAATGCAAAGTTATGTAAACGCTCAATAGCGAGTACCTTGAAAAATTAAGAACCGCCAGTGGCGGTCCTGTCTATCATTGTTTTCGAATTCCCTCCGGTAGTTTTTCAGACCATGGTAACAGATTTTCTAGGAAGGAACGATCTCCTACATCCATATGTTTTGGAATCTCCTCCAGAAGATAGACAAAATAATCATATGGTTTTAAGTTGTTTGCCTTTGCTGTTTCAGCAATACTATAAATGATTGCGGAAGAATGAGCACCGTTGATTGTATCAATCATCTGCCAGTTTTTCTTGCCGATGCAAAATCCCCGGATTGCTCGTTCACTAGCATTATTATCAATTGGAACTTCTCCATCCTCAAGGAAAACACGTAAGTATTTTTCTTGATTTAAGATATATGTGTAGGCTTTCCGGAGCTGTCCGCTTGCTGGAACTGTTGGTTCCATCTTTTTCAGGTACATAAACAAGGCATCAACTAACGGTTTTATAACCAATTGTCGCTGCATAAGTCTTTCTTCCGAAGATAATGTATTTAACTTACCCTCTTCGCGATAAATCGCTTGGATTTGTTTGATTACCAGAAAAGCATCTGACTTGTTCTGATGAGCTTTTGGAATCACATTGAGTGCTTCATCGAACTTCCTTCTGGCATGAACCCAACACCCTGCGATCTGTAAATCTTCACGTTCCTTTTCAATCGTGTGATAAACTTGATATCCATCGGTTACACAGATCCCAGCGTAGTCCCGGAGGAACTTTCTCGGATGTGAGCTGTTTCGGGTTTTGTGATAATCATACAGGACAATCTGCTTATCTGTATATAGATGCCCCGAGCGATATACCCACATGTAACTTTTGGATCCTGCCGATCGTCCATCACGATTGACTAGAACAGGAGTTTCATCTGCTTGGATTACATGATAATCATAAAGCTTTTGATGAAAGTAATCATAAAGTACTGCCAAGTAACTTTCTCCCAATCGAATCATCCAGTTTGCCATGTTTTGACGTGTGATGGTAAGACCATAACGAGAGAATTCTTGTTCTAAACGATAAAGAGGAACAGCATTTACATACTTTCCATTTATGATTGCAGCTGCAATTGTAGGGGATACCAAACTTCCATGCAACAATGTTTTTGGATGATCTGCTTTTAAAATACGACCATCTTTTTTACTTGCATAAACACCTACATGATGTTCATCAATCTCCACTTTTGCAGGAATAAAACGATACTGTTTGGAAATCGCATCTGGAAGCTGTTTCCCTCCGTTTTCTCCGAACTCTGCCGTTAATTCTTCATCTGTCATATAGTGATGGATGACATTGACTGGAAGACCTTTGATATCAGCCTCTTTTTTACCAACAGATTTTGGCTTTCGGGCTGGTTTGCTTTCTAAAGTATCCGGTTCTTCTGCATCTAAGTCAGATACGGCTTCTGCTTCATTGAAGAAAACAATGGTTCCATCAACTTCCATAAAACAGATCTGTGCAGTATCCATCATTTTTTCAGAAGATCTGCCAAATCTATTTTTATTAGCAAGTGTGATCTGTTCAATCAATACTTCGATTTTTTTGTTCAGCTCCTGGATTTCACGTGACAGATTGTCATTCTGCTCCTGAAGTTGAAGGAATAAATTTACGATGAAAGACTTATCCAATGTATTCAGTTGTTCTTCCGTGAATTTAAATGCCATTGTTCTGAACTCCTTTTCTTTCTAGCAGTATTTTAGCAGAAATTTAGAGTTTTGGCGAATTCACTTGTTTTTGTTATTCGTCATTTTGACGGTGAATAACAATCATAAATATCTCAAATTTCCGAGGTATTTATGACTGTTATCCACAACCTTGACATCAAATGTATTTTTCGCGAAAAGAATTCTTATATTTGAATTCTGGTTGTGGATAACTAATTTAAAAAATCATATCTATCGTTTTTTCGTGTACAAAAAGAAAATATATTTTCTACGAATTGCACAATACTACATGGTTTTGGGTGGATCCTTCAGTTCTTCGATTGGATGTTTTGCGACAATAGAAAGTCCATGCATTAACATTTGAAACTGCTCTGGAGTAATCTCCATGGCTTCTTCCTTTGTTCGTGGCCAGCTAAAAGCACCAATATTCAACCTTTTGTAAAGAAGTAAGAATCCGTCTCCTTCCCAAACGAGTCCTTTGATTCGATCTGTTCGTTTTCCGCAGAACAGGAATAGGACATGCTTTTGAAAAGGATCTAGATTAAACTGAAATTTAATAGTAGATGCCAGACCATCAATCCCGCGCCTTAGATCTGTGTATCCTACAGCAATAAATATTTTCTCAAAGCCGACAGCATCATTGAGCATGATTGATTGCTCCTAAAAGATTTTTAATAAAAGTTGTTGAAGCAGTATCAAACAGATCAATTGAGAAACTTTGATTTATGTGCAGCACTGCTGACACACAAGATTGACCTCGGCTGTTGTCTACTTCATTAGGAATTGGCATTTCTACAAACTCTGTTACAGGTGTTTCTGCAGAGTCTAGATACGCTTGCCTAACACACTTTAAACGATAATAATATGTTGCTTTTGTAATGGCATGCTGATCGCACCATTCATCAACAGTCATTGTCTTCGGGCGATTCTGGCATTCATTGATTTGAACTGCCCACTGTTGTAAGCGATAGCTTTTTGCAACTAAACTTGTTTGAGAACTCATAGTCTAACTCCTTCCCGGTATAAAAAGTTGAGTATTAAACTTTTCATACTATTTTGACTTAACTTTTTAGACTATTATCTCAAACATCAAAATTTAAAGAAAGGTACTTGCTATTGAGCGTTTACAAAGTTATTGCGATTGCAAACCAGAAAGGGGGAACAGGGAAAACAACAACTACAGTTAATTTAGGAGTCGGTCTTGTAAATGAAGGAAAGAAAGTGCTTCTGATTGACGCCGATCCACAGGGAGATTTGACCGTTTCATTAGGATGGACAGAGCTAGATAATTTACCAATCACATTGGCAACACACATGGAAAAGATTATTCGTGATGAACCAATCATACCAGAAGATGGAATGTTACATCATAAGGAAGGTATTGATCTTATGCCAGCGAACATTGAATTATCTGGTATGGAAATTTCTTTAGTTAATGCGAAGAGCCGAGAATTTACACTAAAGTCATATGTCAGCGAAGTGAAAAAGAATTATGACTATATTCTGATGGACTGTATGCCAAGTTTGGGTATGCTGACAATCAATGCACTTGCAGCAGCAGATAGTGTAATAGTTCCAGTGCAGGCTCATTATCTTCCATTAAAGGGCATGACGCAACTCATGAAAACCGTAGGAAAGGTGCAAAGACAAATTAATCCAGCGTTAAAGGTGGACGGAGTTTTGTTGACGCTTGCAGATATGCGGACGAATCTTGCCCGTGCGACAGAAAATAGTCTGAAACAAAATTATGGAAGAGTTATCAAAGTATATCAGACTGTAATACCAATGGCTGTAAAAGCAGCGGAAACCAGTGCATCGGGGAAAAGTATTTACAGTTATGATAAGAACAGTTCTGTTGCAAAGGCATATAAAAATTTTACGAAGGAGGTGATTCGTGATGGCGAAAAAGACCGCCATAAACATGAATCTTCCATCAGTAGATGATTTATTTACAACGCAGGAAGAACGGGATGAGGCACAGCAGGAGTCGGTTAAAGAGATTGCATTAGAAGAAATCAGTATGTTTCCAAATCATCCTTTTAAAATAGTCAAGGATGAAAAAATGCTTGAATTAAAGGAAAGTATTGAAGAATATGGTGTGCTTATGCCAGTACTTGTAAGACCAAGACCAGACGGTGGCTACGAAATGGTTTCTGGACATCGAAGAAAATATGCGAGTGAACTGGCAGGAAAGCAGGTCATACCATGTATTATCCGTAATATGACGGATGATGAAGCAACCATTATAATGGTTGACTCGAATCTTCAACGTGAAAAGATATTACCATCTGAAAAGGCGTTTGCTTATAAGATGAAATTAGAAGCAATGAATAGGCAAGGACAACGTACAGATTTAACTTCGACACCACCGGTGTCAAAGTTTCGGACAAATGAAATGTTAGCACAACAATCGGGTGAAAGTAGAGAAACAATCCGCCGTTATATCCGTTTAACGGAACTCATCACACCGATTCTGGATATGGTTGATGAAGGCAAAATTGCCATGCGTCCAGCGGTGGAACTTTCTTATTTACCAAAAGATCAACAGGAATTGTTGCTTGATACTATGCAGTTAGAGGATTGTACACCAAGTCATGCACAAGCAATCAAGATGAGAAAATTTTCAGAAGAAGGGAGACTCAATGAAGATGTAATTTATTCTATTATGTCCGAAGAGAAAGGGAATCAAAAAGAACAGTTCCGTATGCCGAAAGAACGTATCAGTAAATATTTTTCACCGGGGACGCCTGCAAAACAAATGGAAGATACGATCATTAAAGCATTGGAAATGTACCGAAAACGAGAACGCAGTAGAGAAAGATAAGGCTTTCCCGCCGGGGGATGAGTATGCCCTTTCGTGGGAAGCCTTTTTTCGTTCTCCCCTCCCCACACCCTACCCCTCAAGATTACCAGCAGTCTACCAGCCGAAAGAACAAATAGGTTCTGGTGGCTAGCCACATTCTGAAAGGAAATAAGAAACAATGTAACACACACCCTGCATTTTGCGGGGATTTTTTATGCAGAGAAAGGAAAAGACGATGATTAAGAGATTGAAAAAGAAAGGCAGACAGGCTATTGCATTTATGCTGAGTCTGTTGACGATTATATCTACAGTTGCAGCTTCCAGTACAACAACATTTGCGGCAGATGGGACGCTGTATTTTAATTCCGGGGAAACAATTCCCTACGGTTCTTACTTTACAACAAGAATGACTTTTGATGGAAATAATACTGCATATTGTCTGGAACCGTCAAAAAAGACACCAGAGATTGGTAGTTATCAGTATACCTTGCTATCGCAGGACTCACCGATCAGAAAGGCTCTTTATTATCTGAACGGTGGATATGGATATGAAAAAGTTACAAAGAGTCAGTGCTTTTCCGGCTGGTCAGATACGGATTCTTATGTAATTGGGCATCTGGCACTGGCTTATATTTATGATGGATACAATGATAGCGGTGATGCATTTTTGGGTGCACCTTCCAGTTTTGTGACAAAGACAAAAGAAGTGATTAATTTTATCAATGCACAGCCTGCACCACCGAAATTATTTCAGGCTTTTATTCTCCCGGCAGATAGTCATCAGACGATTGCAGGAAGTTGGTATAGAAAACCATATGGATGGATTGAACTGAATAAGAGTACTGCCAATGGAGGAATTTCTGAAGGAAATGGAAATTATAGTCTGGCAGGTGCTAAATATGGAATCTTTCAGGGAAATACGCAGGTTGCAGTCATTACAACAGATAAAAATGGATATGCAAAATCTGGAGATCTGGAAGAGGGCAACTATACTGTCCGAGAAATACAACCGAGTGCAGGTTATGCCATAGATACAAAAGGCTATGATGTAACGGTGGAGTCAGATATGACAAAAACATTAAGTGTAAAAGAGGTTCCGCAGAATAATCCGATAGATATTGTGCTGGAAAAGATTGACTCTGAGACAAAAGAAGCAAAGGCTCAGGGAGCTGCGTCATTAGAAAATGCTGAGTTTACTGTGAAGTTTTACACAGAGCAGATGGATACGAATCCTGAAGAAGCAGGCAAGACCCCAACACGGACATGGGTATTCAAAACGGACGCAGAAGGCAGAGTAAAATTTGAAAAGTCTTATCTGTTATCCGGGGATGAATTTTTCTATCAGACTGATGGAACAACACCTTGTATTCCGTTAGGAACGATCACTGTTCAGGAAACAAAAACACCGGAAGGATATCTTGTAAATACTGATGTTTTCGTGCAGAAGATCACTGGGGATGGAAAGCAGGAATCAGTATCTTGTTATAATGTATCCTCTGTGCCGGAGCAGGTATATCGTGGAGATCTGGAGTTTGTTAAAGTGGCAGATGGAGAACTGAACCGATTGGCGGATGTTCCATTTTCCATTACTTCTAAAACTACTGGAGAAAGTCATGTAATTGTTACAGATAAGAATGGATATGCAAATACTGCATCCAATTGGACAAAGCACACAGTAAATACAAATGCCGGAAAATCGTCTGCTGATGGTATCTGGTTTGGAACCTCAGAACCGGATGACAGTAAAGGGGCATTGATTTACGATACCTATGTGATTGAAGAACAGAGGTGTGAAGCAAATCAGGGAATGAACTTTCTAAAATTTGAGGTGACGATCTATAAAGACTCTGTCACAGTGCAGCTTGGGACTCTTACAGATGACAAGATTGTCATTGGAACAACTGCATTAGACGAAGAAACAAATTCTCATCTTTCTAAACCGGATAAAAAAGTCACGATTGTTGATACAGTAGAATATGAGGGATTGAAAGTAGGAAAAGAGTACAAACTTGTCGGGACTCTGATGGATCAGGAGACAGGAGAGCCGATACTGACTGATGGAAAGAAGGTAACTGCTGAGAAAGAGTTCAAAGCCAAGAGAAGTACTGGAACTATGGGGGTAACTTTTGTTTTTAATGGTAGTTCATTGAAAGGAAAAACAGTAGTTGTATTTGAAGAGTTGTATTTGGAAGATTTGTTATTAACTGTTCATGCAGATATAGAAGATGAAGACCAGACAATTCATTTCCCTGAGATCGGCACAATAGCAAAAGATTCCGATACAGAAGAGAATATTGCAAATGCGGATAAAAAGGTAACTCTCATTGATACAGTGTCTTATAAGAATCTGATTCCGGGACAGGAGTATAAAGTAACTGGAACATTGATGGATAAGGAAACAGAAAAGCCGATTAAGGTTAATGGAAAAATAGTTACAGCAGAAAGTGTATTTACGCCGAAGAAAGCAGAAGGAACAGTGGAGGTGTCATTTGCTTTTGATGGAAAAGAACTGGCAGGAAAGACAGTGGTTGTATTTGAAACATTAACCAGTGATGAGAATGAACTTGCTGTCCATGCAGATATTTCCGATGAAGGACAGACGATTCATTTTCCTGAGATTAGTACAAGTGCAAAAGATTCTGAGACAAACAGCCATGTGTCAAAAGCAGATAAGAAAGTTACGATTGTAGATACTGTAAAATACAAAAACTTGATTCCGGGTAAAGAATATAAGGTAACAGGTATTCTTATGGATAAAGAGACTGAGGAAGAACTTCTTGTAGATGGGCAGAAAGTGAATGCAGAAACAGTATTTACGCCGGAAAAAGCGAAAGGGACAGTTGAAATCACATTTACTTTTGACGGAAGTGCTCTCAAGGGAGATACGGTTGTAGCGTTTGAAACATTAACTTATAAAGATAAAGAAGTTGCCACTCATGCAGATATCAGCGATGAGGAGCAGAGCATTTTCTTCCCTGAGATTCATACGCAGGCAAAAGATGGAAGTGATGGAGATAAAGAAGTAGTGGCAAAGGATAAAGTGACAATCATAGATACGGTTGAGTACAAGAATCTAGAGGATGGTCAGCGGTACCATGTAATAGGTGTGTTGATGGATAAAGAAACAGGAAAGGAATTGCTGATTGATGGGAAAAAGGTAACAGCAGAAGCAAGTTTTAAGGCAGAGAAAGCAAACGGAACAGTGGATGTGACATTTGTTTTTAATGGTGAAGGACTGACAGGACATGAACTGGTAGTGTTTGAGAAACTTTTTGCGGTAAATGGAGAACTTGAAATCGAAGTAACATCTCATGAAGATCTGGAAGACGAGGGACAGACTGTGAAAATGGTTGAAAAAGAGACCCCGAAACCGGCTAAAGATACTCCTAAGACCGGAGATAACAGCAATGTTGGATTATGGATCGCCATTTCTGCTCTTGCAGCATCTGGTATTACTTTTCTTAAGATAAGGAAGATACGTAGAAAGAAAAAAGAAGATTAGAATTATAAAATGAGGGCAGCTTTATGCTGTCCTTCTTACTTATGGAAGGAGAAAATTTTTATGTCACAGATGAATAAAAAAGCAGTTAAGTCCATTGAAAAATTAATAGAAGCAGGATTTAATAATGAAAAATCAATTCTTGATATGACAATGGATGATATTTTAGCATTGCCTAATATTTCAGTGGCTGAGATTGGAATAATCAATGAGATTCAGAAAGCTATCAAGGCGAATAAGATTATTACATTTTTAGGAGGAGCACAGAATGAATGATGAGCAGATATATGAAATAGAAAATATGGATGAATTAAGAGATATTATCAAAGAACTCCCGGAGGGGATGATGTTAGAAATCTCTGTTGCGAAGGAGGAATCTGCAGATGAAATATGAACTTGAGATAGTAAATATCCGTTTGGTAAGAGAACCTTCATGGTATAGTGAGGTGCCGTTAAGAAAAACGAAAGATGCGGCAGAGCTTATGGCACGTGAATTTACAGATTATGACAGAGAAGTATTTTGTATTTTGAATCTTGCGTCTGATGGAAAGATCATAAATATGAATATCGTGAGCATGGGAACATTGAATGCTTCTCTAGTTAGTCCACGGGAGGTGTTTAAAAGCAGTATACTGTCTAATGCAGCATCAATTATCGCAGTTCATAACCACCCAAGCGGTTGTGTGAATCCGTCCAAACAAGATAAGATAATAACTCAAAGGTTGCGTGAAGCGGGAGGTCTTATGGATATAGAATTGCTGGATCATATCATTATCGGAGGAAAGGATGGGCATTATTTTAGTTTTTTGGAAGAAAATATTTTAAGAGAAGATTTCAGAAAAGAATATTCAATCAACAGAAAAGATTATGATATCCAGGAACGATAATAAATCGGAAAATTAACGTGTTCGTGTAGCTGATCAGTTCATAAAGCTGGTCAGCTACTGGGCATTTTTGCAGGATGGAATATAAGGAATATGTTTGTTATAGTTTCACTCAGAAAAAAGATTTGAGGAGTGAACATTGATGACAATGAAAGATATAAATACATATGATTTACCATTATGGCTTCAGAAATACTGGGAAGATATTGAAAATGAATGCTTTTTCAAATTGAAAAATGAGTCGGAGCAATACAAGAAATTGTATGATGAGTGCGATGAACTGATGGTAAAGAATGATTATATTGCAAAGATTATTGATGGAGATGCGACACATCATCCAATGGAATTAGGGCTGGAGGAAACAAAATTGTTATCAAAATTTCTTCAGAAGCTTTCAGATCAACAAGAGTTGGAGCAGATGCAGGTGTATCTGATGGGTTGTAGAGATATGTATCATATGCTGAAGTTGTTGGAAATAGTAGGGTAAGAAGTGTATATATAAACGCAAAAGAAATGGAAACGGATAGAATAATATATAATAAAATGATAGAATAACAATAAAGAATTTATACTAGCTGCTTTTACGAAAGGAGAATTTATTATATGTATAGTGATGAAATTGAAAGTATTTTAGCAGAGTATTTAAAAAATCCAAAAGCAGAATATGCTGTTATGATAGATGGAGATTGGGGGTCTGGCAAGACTTATTTTCTTACGCATTCTTTAATGAGAATAATGGAAACAATTGATTATGGAAAATCGAAAAGGAGAAAATATGCCTATGTCTCACTCTATGGAGTAAAATCTGTTGATGAAGTATCAAAAGAAATAGTGTTCCAATGTTTTGGAAAGAAAAATAAGAAAAAAGTCGAGACTGCCAACGCATTAATGACGACAGCCAGCAATATTCTTACGGCTTCATTAGGTGCAGTTAATATTGACTTGTCAAAAATAAAAGATACATTGGCTCAAATAGACATAAATAATTGGATAATATGTTTTGACGATTTGGAAAGATGTTACTTATCTATAAATGAGATATTAGGATATATTAATCGTTTGGTTGAACACAACAAATGCAAAGTTATTGTATTAGCGAATGAGAAGGAAATTGGAAAAATTAATTTGAATCAAAGACTGGAAGACAAGTATCAAGTAGTATTATCAGGAAGAAAACTGTTGTTGAATGACGGTAATAATTCTTGTGTAGAGAATTCAGAAGAAATTAATTTGAAAAAACTACAAAGTGAAACAAAAATGCTTTTCGATGAGGATATATTGTATAAATCAATACGAGAAAAAGTGATTGGTTTAACAATTAAATTTGAACCTCAGATGGACGTAGTATATGATTCTCTTATATCGGATTATAGTGATGGTGGAAATTTTAAAAAGTTTTTAATAGAAAATAAAACAAAGATTTTAAAATACTTTGAAGATGAGGAATGCTATAATTTGAGAACGCTTATTTGTGTGTTGGGAAGTCTACAGAAAGTTTATGGTGAGATGATTTTCCATAAGTTCGATAATGTAAAATATTTTGATAAAATCATGGATGGGTTTTTAAAATATATTGTTTTATTTACGATTTATTATAGAAATGGTGGAAAAGTAACGGATTTGAATTTATCAACTGAAATAGGATATGTTCAATTAGGTCAATGTATTTATGGTCACACGAAAGGATTTAAGTTTTTAGAGAAATACTGCACAACATTAAGTTTTTCAGAACAAGAATTTGTTAGAGTAGTATTTCTATTGCGTAAGGAATATGAAGAGGAAGAAGAAAGGATTGCAAAATCAAAAGTTGGATTAGCAAAAGCTTATGGAGAGTTGTCTTGTTGGTGGGAAAAAGAGGATGAAGAAGTTTGTGGTTTAATAGCGTTACTTAAGGAAGAAATACAGCAAGATAAATATTTATTCAGTAATTACCAAGGAATTATCGGGCAATTAATGGTTTTGAAATATTGGGGGCACGAAATTGGAGATATGGACAAATTGATTGAGGTTATGAATCAGAATATTGAGAAGTCAGAAGAAACGATTGATATTGAAAGACTTAGTTTTTCGTTTGAAAATGATCCATTACTGCGAAAACAATACGATGAATATGTCGATAGGCTCAAATTAAAAGCTAGCAACAAAAATCATAATATTAAATCAAGGGAATTATCACAATATCTGAATTCGGATAATTGGGCAGAGGAGTTACTTGATTATTGTGATAAACATTTTAATGATTTTTTATCTAGATATGGATTCATTGACTTGTTAGATGTAGAAATTTTAATAGAAAAATTAAAAAAAGCTTCAACAAAAGAAGTGCGTCTGGTTAAAGATATTTTTAAAACAGTATATAGAGCATCAAATATAAATGAGTTTTTTATAAATGACAGAGAAAAAATAAAGAAGTTTAGGGAAACAGTAGCACAGATTGAGTTTATTGGAATAAACAAGCCATTAGCGAAGCAAGTACTGGTAGAATATTTAGATGATATAATTAATCGTCTAGACAAAGATGTTAATGTACACAGTCTAGACTAATATGTTTACGGAAGACGAGGAACACTTTATGGAAATTTTCTCTAATTAATCAGAATATTGATACATAACCGATTGGTTTTCATTATGAGAATCAGTCGGTTTTTTATGTCCTGATATTCATAAAAAAGCAGAATATCAAATCACGGGCAGGAAGGGAGTTGATTTTATGCCATATATTGCACCAGAAGTTGTAAAGGAAGTAAAGAGAATGGATCTTCTAACTTATCTGAGAAATTACGAACCATATGAATTGGTTCATTTTTCCGGTAATACCTACACCACCAGAAGTCATGACAGTTTAAAGATTTCCAATGGGAAATGGATGTGGTGGAGCAGAGGGATTGGAGGCAGAACAGCACTGGATTATCTGATTAAGGTCAGGGATTATTCATTCATAGAGGCGGTAGAAATTATTGCAGGACAGGCGGCAATCGAGCCGCCTGTTTCTTTACCCATCGAAAAACCAAAGGAGAAAAAACTGCTGCTTCCGAAAGCAAACCGTGATCAGGGCAGCTTGATTTCGTATCTGAAAAGACGAGGGATTGATATGAAAATCATAAAGTTTTGTCTTGAAACAGGACGAATTTATGAGAGCGAATATCATCATAATGTAGTTTTTGTAGGCAGGAATCAGGAAGGAATACCGAAATATGCAGCCTTGCGTGGAATTGAAACAGATTTTATAGGAGATGCAAATGGGAGTGATAAGAGCTATTCATTTTCTATTCCTGCAGAGGGAAAAAGCGATACAGTTCATTTGTTTGAGTCTGCTGTTGATTTATTATCCTACGCTACGTTGATGAAAATGGAAGGAGAAAACTGGCGTGGAGAACATCTATTATCCCTTGCAGGAGTGTATCAGCCAGCAAAAGAAATTGAGAAAAGTAAGATTCCGGCAGCACTTGTTCGGTTTCTCAAGGAGTATCCGGAGATTGAAAACGTGGAGTTTCATTTGGACAATGACAAGGCTGGAAGGATTGCGACAAAAGCTATACAGACGGTGCTTCCAAAGCAGTATTACACCAGAGATAAACCGCCGGAACGCGGCAAAGACTACAACGATTCTTTATGTATTCGTTTAGGAATTGCACTAACGAAACGAGAAAAAAGGAGGATTTTGGAGTGAATCAATATGATATAACACTTGTTGCAATCTCAGAAAAGAAGGTTTCGGTTTATACAGAAAGTATGGAAGAAGCTGTAAAAATGGTAAAAAGCATGTACAGCAACACGGATGCTTTAGATTTTTCAGATGAAGATGTGACAGGTATTTCGTTTGTAGGAAGAGAGAAAGAAGTAGGAGAACATGCATGTGAAATGTGTGAATTTTACTGCCCTACCTGCGGAGGTTGTACAGAAGAAGAGATTGATTATTGTGGTGATGATTGTGCAAAATGTCACAGGTGTTGTCCAGATTGTGGAGGCTGTATGCGTCCACAGGTAGAAAAAGAGCTATAAGAAGCATATCTTCTCGGCAGGTAAGAGATGATAGATAGCCGAAATGGTCATGCAGGAGGTATGGAAATACACTATACCAGCAAGCAACGCCTTTGGATTGCCACACTTCCTTTGGAAGTCTGTCAGTCCCGCGGCAACTTGTCAGGGAGATTCCCTGAAACCCTTTTACAGAGATAGTGGCTTTTGAACAAGATTAAGTTGTATGGCAGAAAATATGCTGTGCGGAAAGGCAGGAGAGTTTATATGTTAGCATTCCTTGGAGGAACAGTATTTGGAAGCATGCTCGGTGTGGCATGGATGTGTATGCTTCAGATTAATCGCATAAATAAACGGAAGGAGGATTAGTGATGCGAGTGGAAATTGCAGTAAGAAACAAAAAACAGGAAAAACAGAGATTGGAAACGTATCAGAAAAAGATAATAGAGAGAATGAAAAAGGGGGACATAAGAAATGCTTGAAGTAGAAATGTTTGCGGAAGGAGTAGTAAAGCAGATTAAAGATTATCTTCCAGAGAAATATAAAAAGATGGAGTGTGAGGTTGTGAAACAACTCAAGAATAATGGAGTTTATCTGACTGGAATTAATTTTCATATGCCGGGACAGAATGTTTCACCAACCGTTTATATGGAATCTTTTTATGATATGATCCGCCATGGGGAACCATTAAATGAAGTGATGATGTTGATTGCAGATACTATAGAAAGAAGCCAGTCTGAAAAGAATCAATTTAGTAAGGTTTCTTTTGATGATTTTTCTTCGCTCAAAGATTATTTAAGAATTACTCTTGTTAATAGCAATGCCAACTGGAAGATGCTGACCACCATGCCTCATATTGAGGTGGAAGATTTGTCAGGTCTTTTTCAGGTAGAATTACCGGGAGAGGATGGAAAGGAAGCAGGCTGCATGAAAGTTACAAATGATATGATGGACTTGTGGAATGTTGATAGAGAACAATTGTTGAGTATAGCATATCAAAATATGGAAAAAACGAACCATCCTGCCTTAGTATCTATGGATGATATCATGTCGGAAATGATAAGCGGATATCATCCAGATAATCTTTTGGAACAGTCAAAGTGTATTGAGGAAAATGCACGGGTTCCGATGTATGTGTTATCGAATGAACGCAAAAGCTATGGGGCAGCATCTATGATATGTCCGGGTGTAATGGAAAAAGTAGATCAGTTGTTCCCAGAGGGATTTTATATTTTACCGTCATCAATTCATGAAACTTTAATCATTCCTAAAGACGGAGCGATGACCCCGAAAGAATTAGGGGAGATGGTACGTGAAGTAAACCGGACGGAGGTATTAAGAGAGGAAGTCCTGTCAGATCGTGTTTATGAATATGACCGTGAGAAAGGCAAGATTCGTCAGGTGACGGAATCTCTGGAAAAGGCAAGGGTGATGGAACGTTGAGAAAAAGGAATGTTGCGATTATGTTTCGACTTAACAGGAAGGAAGCCGAAGCGTTAGATAAGAAAGTAAAGAAAAGCGGACTGAGCCGGGAAGCGTATCTGCGTCATCTGATCAATGGAGTTGTACCGAGGGATGCACCAACACCAGATTATTATGCTATGATGCGGGAGTTACACCAGATCGGAAATAATCTGAATCAGATTGCACAGAAAGCACACATGTTTCATGCGATGGATGTACAAAAGTACGATACCAACATGCGGCTTCTTGAGGATGCAATAAAGCGGATTACGGAAGCGGTTATTCTCCCAGAACGGAGAGAATAATGATATGGCTACGACTTCAATCTGGAGTGTCAAGGGGTGGCTTGGGAAAGTGGTTATCTATGTGGAAAATCCGGACAAAACAATGAATCCGGGAATTGCCAAATTACAGGGACATGCTGTTATGGAAGAAATAGATGAACAAGGCTTATCTGATGTCATTGCCTATGCAGTGAACGAAGAAAAGACGAGACGAAAGACAGAAGATATTTGTGAAGAAAATGCGACAGTGATGGAACAGTATGTATCCGGTGTCAACTGTACCCCGACTACTGCCCGGTCAGAGATGCTGGCAGTTAAAAAGAGGTTTGGTAAGGATGATGGGATTATGGCATTTCATGGATACCAGTCGTTTGCTCCGGGAGAATGTACACCTGCAATGGCACATGAGATCGGTGTGAAACTGGCAGAGAAATTGTGGGGAAAACGTTTTCAGGTATTGGTTGCTACTCATCTGGATAAGGCAAATCATCTGCATAATCATTTTGTGGTTAATTCTGTGTCTTTTACAGACGGACTTAGGTATCACAGGACAAATCAGGATTACCGGGAAATGCGGGAGGCTTCAGACAGATTGTGCCGAGAATACGGATTGTCTGTTGTTGAAAATCCGAAGACAGGAAAAACGAAACATTATGGAGAATGGAGGGCGGAACAGGAGAACAGACCAACGTATCGAGGATTGATAAAGGCAGATGTGGATGAAGCAATTGCCAAAGCAAGGACAGAAAAACAATTCTTCCATTATCTGAAAGAGAAAGGCTATGAGTTCAAGATAGGCAAAGATATTACGGTACGTCCGGCAGGGAAAGAACGTGGTTTGAAATTGGCGAGAAATCTGGGAGAGGAATATACTTTAGAAGCCATCCGTAGGCGGATACTTGTTCAGACAGTTGAAAAATCCACTTATTCAACATGGACAGAACCAAGAAAACCGAAGCAAGTGTCGATTGTTGTGCGTGGGAATGTGAAGAAGGCACGAAAGATTAGTGGTCTGCGGGGACTGTATCTGCATTACTGTTATCTTTTGGGTATCTTACCGAAAAACAGACCGCCAGTTAATCCAAAACAACTGCATTTTTTGTTGCGGGAAGATTTAAGAAAATTGGATACGATTTCAAAGGAAACAAGGCTGCTCTGCCATTATCACATTGATACTGCGGAGCAGCTTTTTTCGTTGAAAGAGGATTTTGAAGAACGTATTTCGCAGTTATCTGATGAACGAAAATATCTTCGTTATCAGTCTAGGAATATTCAAGAGCCGGAGAGATTATCAGAAGTACGGGCAGAAATTGAAAAATTAACTGAGAATATTAGAAAACTCAGAAAGGAGGCAGGACTGTGTGATGGGATTGCAACACGTTCAGGTGTAATCAAAGAAAAGATGAAAACTATACAACAGGAAAAAGTAAAGGAAAAGGAGGAAGTAAGTTATGAACACATCAGGCGAAGCCGCTGATCAAGTAGTGCGAATGTCACTGGAAGCAGGCGAAGCAGCTTTAAAGATTTCCGGTGCTGGAGCAAAACAGCTGGCAGTACTGCTATATGCAGTCTTAAAAGAACAAAAAAAGACGAAAGGCAGGACGAGATTGGAAAACCTAGTGCGTTCCGGGAAGCCGCTGACTGTTTTTTCCGTAAAGCAAGATGATCTGAAGAAATTTGCACAGGAGGCAAAGCGATATGGGATTCTGTACTGTGCGATCCGTGACCCGAAAGGAAGTAAAGATGGTATGGTTGACATTATGGTCAAGGAAGAAGATGCCTCACGTATTAACCGGATTGTAGAGAGATTTAAATTTGCATCTGTTACAGAGGCAGCACAGATCAAAACGGAAATTCAGAGGACAAAGAGTGAAAAGTCACAAGGAGATAAATCGGTGGATGAGTTGCTTGGAGCACCACTGAAAAAAGAGGAGGTACAAACAAAAAACCCCTCTATGGCAAAGACCGGGAAATCCCATCGGTCCGAGCCTATCTCAGGAAAGCAAAACAGAACCGCCGAGGGTACTTCTAAATCCTATCAACCTGTAAAATCCTCTGTACGTGAGGAATTAAAAGGAATACGTGAGGCAAGGAAGGATGAGGCGAAAGACATGAAACGTGATACGGTTTCAAGAAAAGGGAATACAACGACTCAGAAAGCACAACAGCATAAACAGCCACAGATAAAAAAGAGGCAAAGGGGAGTAAGATAAAGTGAGTGCGGATAAGAAAACACTTGAACTGGACAGATATGAATGTGGAGTTATTTTTCATTCTCTGAAAGATAAACGGAATCAGATGTTAAAAGAAGATACCCCGACCGATGCGGTAGATGATGTACTTTTAAAAGTGATAGAACTGATGGAAGAACCATCGGAAAGAGGGAAATGGGGGCGTAAATGTCATGAAGAACGATGAAAAGCGGACCATATGGATACTTGCATGTTGCGGTATCCTTCCGGTCATCTGGCTTGCACTTCTTACAGCACCGTATTTGTCGGAGGGACTGTTTGGAATCATACAGGGTTTTCCAGAAGCCATCAATCATCCATTTCAAATAGAGATTTGTGGGGACAGTATAAAAACTGTCCTCATTTTTCTATTGGCGTATGGTCTGGGGATTGGGATTTATCTTTCTACAAAGAGAAATTACCGGAAAGGTGAAGAGCATGGCTCCGCAAAATGGGGAGATGTAAAAGCAGTCAATAAGAAGTACAGTGCCAGGAATTTTACGGATAATAAGATCATGACAAAAAACGTGCATATCAGTTATAACATGCGGAAGCACCAGAGGAATGTACTGACAATGGTTGTGGGAGGATCGGGATCTGGAAAGACCTTTCGGTATGCCAAACCGAATCTGATTCAGGCAAACACATCTTTTGTGGTACTCGATCCTAAAGGAGAAAATCTGCGTGATACCGGACATCTTCTGGAAGAAAAGGGATATGTGGTCAGAGTGCTTGATTTAATCAACATGGAAAAAAGTCATTGTTACAATCCATTTGTGTATCTGAAGGATGATAATGATGTGCAGCGTCTTGTGACGAACCTCTTTAAAGCTACAACACCAAAAGGAAGTCAGTCGCAAGATCCATTTTGGGATACTGCCGCATCCATGCTTTTACTGGCGTTGATTTTCTATTTGAAGTATGAAGCACCGAAGGATGAACAGAATTTCCCGATGGTCATGGAAATGCTAAGAGCCGGAGAGGTACGGGAAGATAATGATGAGTATCAGTCACCCCTTGATGAATTGTTTGAACGTCTGGAAATGCGGGAGCCGGAGCATATCGCAGTGAAATATTATAAGGACTACCACTCAGGAAGTGCGAAAACGTTGAAATCTATTCAGATTACACTTGCGGCAAGATTGGAAAAATTCAACCTGTCAAGTCTTGCTGCTCTGACTGCTACAGATGAACTGGATTTACCATCACTGGGAGAAAAGAAGGTGGCATTGTTTGCACTAATACCGGATAACGATACCAGTTATAATTTTTTGGTATCGATTCTTTATACACAATTATTTCAGCAGTTATTCTATCTTGCTGATCATAAGTATGACGGCAGGCTGCCTGTCCATGTGCATTTTCTCATGGATGAATTTGCCAATGTTTCACTGCCAGATGATTTCGATAAAATCTTGTCTGTTATGCGTTCACGGGAAGTAAGTGTGTCCATCATCCTGCAAAATATGGCACAGTTGAAAGCTTTGTTTGAAAAGCAATGGGAATCCATAGCAGGAAATTGTGACGAATTTTTATATTTAGGTGGAAATGAGCAAAGTACCCATAAATATGTGAGCGAACTTCTGGGAAAGGCAACTATAGATATGAATACCTATGGGAAATCTACCGGGCATTCCGGAAACTATTCAACCAATTATCAAATATCAGGGCGTGAACTTTTAACGCCAGACGAAGTGCGTATGCTGGATAACCGTTATGCACTTCTTTTTATTCGTGGCGAACGCCCGATTATGGATGAAAAATATGATATTTTTAAACATCCGAATGTGGAATCTACCACATATGGAAGGGGACAACCGTACCGTCACGGAGAAGTGACGCAGGCGATTGCCACGATTTCATTGGGAGACAGCCTTGAAGGGGAATATAATCAGGAGCCAGATGGGCAGTGCTCCTATGAACTTCTGTCCGAAGAGGACTTGGAAGAAATGGAAATGCAATTTTAATAAAGGAGGAGCTGAAGAATGATTCAAAATTTGAAAAAGAGAAAGGAAACTTGTAAGCAACCGATGGGAAGAAAGACACGCAGAGGGTTGATGCTTTATACGGTATTGGTGCTGATGATGACCATAGGTTCGACTACCGTATTTGCGACCAATGACCCGATTGCAGTGGTAAATAATCTGTCCGAATTTATTTTTGGACTGATTCGTGCGATTGGTATGATTCTTCTCGGTTTTGGTATTGTGCAGGTTGGGTTATCTTTAAAAAGTCATGACCCGTCACAAAGAGCGAACGGATTTCTGACACTGTCAGGTGGAATCATCATTACTTTTGCAAAAGAGATTCTGACACTCATTGCCGGATAGGGAAGTCAAAAAGAAATCTGACGGAAGGAGGTGCAGCTTATGGAGTCAGATAGCTGGGTAGTACAAAATCTGGTTAATGCATTGAATACCTGGAATGATAAATTGGCAGAGATCTGGCAGATTATCACACAGTCACCTGAAGAATTTAAAGGTGGGGGTATCTGGAATGTTATTGTAGACATTCATGGGGCATTGCAGGCAATCGGGTATGCTCTTTTGGTGCTATTCTTTGTCATGGGAGTGGTAAAGACTTGCGGAAGTTTTACAGAGGTAAAGAGACCAGAACATGCATTAAAATTATTCGTACGATTTGCAATTGCAAAAGGCGTGATTGCATATGGTCTGGAACTTATGATGGCACTATTTCATATCGTGCAGGGAATTGTCAGTACCATTATGAATACTGCCGGATTTAGAAATCCTCAACAGGCAGTATTGCCAGATGAAATCGTGACAGCAGTAGAAGAATGTGGATTTTTTGAAAGTATTCCGCTATGGGCGGTAACTTTGATAGGCAGCCTGTTTATCACAGTGTTGAGTTTTATTATGATTATGAGTGTGTATGGAAGGTTTTTCAGACTTTATCTCTATATAGCGATTGCCCCAATTCCATTTGCGTCATTTGCAGGGGTGCCATCACAAAATATCGGAAAAAGTTTTATCAAATCCTATGCGGCGGTGTGCCTTGAGGGAGCAATCATTGTATTAGCATGTATTATCTTTTCATTGTTTGCATCATCACCGCCTGCGATAGATCCAGACGCTTCTGTTGTAACTATGGTATGGAGTTATGTTGGGGAATTGATCTTCAATATGTTGGTGTTAGTTGGAACAATTAAGATGTCAGACCGGGTAGTACGTGAAATGATGGGACTGTAAAATATGAGTAGATTTTTGAAGATAAGTCGGATATAATAAAGACACAGAAGAAATGGTATGTGTTTTGAAGTAAAGGAGATTCTCATGCTGAAATTAGAGATAAAATTGGATGAAAATAAGATACTTGCAGACCAGAAATATAAGGTGGAGAGCATCTATCAGGCATTGGAACAAGCATTTGCAAAATACAGGTTGAATAAAACACAGGAGCCAGATGGAACTCTGTGCTTTTTCGGAAATGGAAATCCAAAGGATTATGGTGCTTTCGGATGTATTATTACATCACTGAAAGAGAAAGCATGGTTTATGGATTATGTGACAAAGTGGATATGGTATAATAGTGATGACGGTGAAAATGAAGAGGATTTTGCAGTAGAAGATGTGTTGTACCATTATACGAAGAAACTGAGTGTGGCATAATGACAAGAAGAGAAACGAAGCATTTAAAGGCATTGTATTTTGATTTGAGTGTCAAGGGGTTAAAAGAGTATTATTCAGATACAAATCCCAATGGTGCATATGGAAAAATAAGAGATTATTTGGTAAAACGAAATTTTTCACATGTGCAGTATTCTGGATATCATTCCCAATATAAGACCACAGATTTGGAGATTTTTGATTTGATTCGGGAGATGAGTAGAGAACTAAAGTGGCTTGCTCCGTGCTTGAATCATTTTGAAGTGACTAATGTGGGTGCGAATCATGATTTGATGCAGTTGTTTGAGGAATCTATTCCTGAACCGGATAGTATATAGATATAAAAAATCGTCACTATGTGGCGATTTTTTATATCTCAGAAGACAAGAGCATCCGTTTCGGTATAACGCATGTTTCCGCTGGCATCAAAATAAACGGAATCTAAAGGAATAGAGAGGGATTTTGCTCTGGCAATCTGCCATTGATAATCTTCCTCTATTGCTTTAGCCTTTTGTCTATTCTGAAAGGCATTTCTCAAAGAGATACCCCAACTGATTACGGATACTGCAATCAGAAGAAAAAGAATTGTAAGTGCCAGTGTTTCGTGTGTAGCTGCCCATGAATTAAGTACAGTGGCGGTCAGCAGGAAATAGAAAAGCGGTAGTGTGAGTCGGAGTTTCCCGGCAATGCGGAATAGGAACGATAACAGTAGCAGAATCAATGTTAGACCAAGTGATACAAATAATGTAATTGTCATGGATAAAACCCCCTTTTGTTTTTGCATTAAGTATAGCAGTAGGGAAAGATTCTATGCAAATGTGCGATTGTAAAGAAAGGAAATCTTATGGAAGTAAAAATCAACCGGGAAATCCGGGAATATACGGAATCAATTTTTTTCGGACTGTCAATGAGACAGTTCTTTTTTTCTGTCTTAGCCTGTGGTGTTGCAGTAGGGTTTTATTTTCTGCTCCGTACGCATGTGGGCACGGAGACAGTGAGCTGGATCTGTGTTTTGGGAGCAGCACCGTTTGCGTTATTGGGATTTGTAAAATATAACGGGATGAGTGCAGAAAAATTAATCTGGGCATGGATCAAATCTGAGATTCTTATCCCGAAGTATTTGTCCTTTAAGGCAGAGAACATTTATTATGAGGCACTAAAGCCATGCATTGAAAAGCATGAAAAGGAGGGATTGAAGAAGCATGATTAAAACATTGAGCAATATTTTTAAGCAGGATAAGGAGAAGTTTGTGATTCCAAGAAGTGTGCAGCAGATCATACCAATTCAGACAATATGGAAAGATGGGATTTTTCGTGTGAGTAACAATAAATTTGCCTGCACTTACAAATTTACAGATATTAATTATGCGGTGGCAAGTAAAGAGGACAAAAAGACAATGTTTTTGGAGTACAGTGAACTTCTGAATTCTTTAGATAGTGGTTCGACAGCAAAAATTACAATAAATAACCGAAGACTGAATCAGAAGGATTTTGAAAATGCAATTTTGATTTCGATGAGGGAAGATGGGCTTGATCTGTATCGAAAAGAGTATAATGCTATGCTTCTTGAAAAGGCCACTGGAGCGAATAGTATGGTGCAGGAAAAGTATGTGACAGTATCAGCATATAAGAAAACAATTGAAGAAGCAAGAACTTACTTTACCCGTGTAGGAACAGAACTTTCCAGTCATTTTGCCAGATTAGGGGCGAGATGTATGGAGATGGATGCTGTGGATAAACTGCATGTACTACATGATTTTTACCGTGCCGGAGAAGAAACAGAGTTCCATTTTGATTTAAAAGAAACGATGAGAAAAGGGCACAGCTTCAAGGACTATATCTGCCCGGATGAGCTGGAATTAAAAAGCAGTTATTTTAAGATGGGAGATCGATATGGAAGGGTATTGTTCTTACGGGATTATGCATCTTATATCAAGGATGACATGATCACAGAGTTGACAGACCTAAACAGGAATATGATGCTCAGTATGGATATTATCCCTGTTCCGACAGATGAGGCAGTAAGGGAAGTGGAAATGCGTCTGTTAGGAGTAGAAACCAATATCACGAACTGGCAGAGAAGACAGAATGCCAACAATAATTTCTCTGCAGTCGTGCCTTATGATATGGAACAGCAGAGAAAGGAAAGCAAGGAGTTCATGGATGACTTGACTACCCGTGACCAGCGTATGATGTTCGGAGTGTTGACCTTGGTGCATACAGCCGAAACAAAGGAACAGTTGGATGCTGATACAGACAGGCTGCTCAGTATTGGAAGGAAACATTTATGCCAGTTGGCAGTTCTCAGGCTTCAGCAGTTGGACGGATTGAATACTGCACTTCCGATCGGACATAGAAAGATCGATGCGGTTCGGACGTTGACAACAGAAAGTCTTGCGGTACTGATGCCATTTCGGACACAGGAGATTATGGATGAGGGAGGCATCTATTGCGGAGAGAATGCGATTTCTCATAATCTCATTATGTGTAATAAAGAAAAACTGTTAAATCCGAATTCCTTTTTATTAGGTGTTCCGGGAAGCGGAAAGTCCTTCAGTGCAAAAATGTTGATTGTGTTCCTGGCTCTTGCTACAGAGGATGATATTCTTATCTGCGACCCAGAACGTGAATATGCAGCACTGATTGAAGCGATGGGTGGTGAAGTGATCCGTATTGCTGCAGGTAGTAATGACCGCATCAATGCGATGGATATGGTAGACGGATACGGAGACGGAGGAAATCCAGTCATAGATAAGTCTGAGTTTGTGTTGTCTTTGTTCGAACAGTTGGATAAAAAAGGTGTCAGTGCCAAGGAAAAATCGATTATTGACCGTTGTACAGCGGCTGTCTATGAAGATTACCAAAGAGGCGGGAAAGTGCCGACTCTGTGTGTACTTCGGGAGAAATTGTTGGAACAGACGGAAAAAGAAGCGAAAGACCTTGCACTTTCACTGGAATTATTCACGAGCGGAAGTCTGGATGCATTTGCACATGAGAGTAATGTGGATGTAAAGAACCGTATGATTGTGTATGACATTCTGGATTTGGGAAAACAATTGAAAACAATGGGACTTCTGGTCATCACAGATGCCATGCTCAATCGGGTAACAGAAAACTGGAAAAAAGGAAAGCGTACCCATATCTTTCTGGATGAGTTTCATGTAGTATTTGAAAATGAGTATTCGGGGGCATTCTTTAATTCCGCTTGGCGGAGATTCCGAAAACGAAATGCTTTCCCAAATGCGATTACTCAGAATGTGGAATATCTTTTAGATTCTGTACTCGCCAGTACTATGCTGTCCAACAGTGAATTTATCGTTATGCTGAATCAGGCAGGACCAGACCGTCAGAAACTGGCGGAGCTTCTAAATATTTCAGAAGAGCAAATGAATTATATTACAAATGCAGATGCGGGATGTGGTCTGATTAAATATGGCAGTGCTCTCGTGCCATTTGTCAACCGTTTTCCAAAGAATACACGGTTATATAAATTGATGACAACGAAACCGGGAGAGGATAGTGTTAATAGAAGTAGGTAAAAAAATATTATGGCAGGCTGGCCAGTGTATTGACACAAGGCGGTCTGCCTTTTTGCGTGGAGGGATGAAGATGTTAAAAATCAAGTTTGCTTCAAAAGAACATCAGGAATTTTACCATGATATGCTTGTCAGATGCAAAAACAGTGACACTTACCATCAGGCATTTTTTTATTGTATTGGAATTTCTGATATAACAAGGGTAAATGTAGAAAGAGTATTTAATTTTAAAGAGGATTGTATTGAACCGGAGGGACTTCATGAAGGGTGGCAGACCGGTGGAACAGTAAGACTTACCCGTCTTGCTTTCAATCTCTGGAATGGATATGTGGAAAAAGGGCAGGAAAGGATGTATACACCTTACGAACTGTTTGACTGTGGTTATGCTCCATATTTTCTGGAAGCAATAAAAATGAAATATCCGGATTATTGCAGAGAGTTCGCATCTGTCAAGAACAATACTGACATTGTACGGTAGGAGTCTGTCAATGAGTAAGGAAATAAAAACACGCCAGATTCACAAAGATATCAAAGTAATAAATAAAGTGGCAGTTGGTACAGAAAGAGTGAGAGAAGCTTATGTGCGGACAAAGGAAAGTGTTGAACAGACGCAGAGCAAGGCTTCACCGGAAGAATATGCAGGAGATAAGATTACACAGGGAACGCAAAGTGCTCTGAAGGAGACTGTTCATCAAATGGGAAAAGCAGGCTCTTTCGAGCCTGTGTACCAGCTGAAAGAACAAAATGTAAAGGAAGCACTGGAACAGGCTGGTAGACGAGCATGCCAGAAAAGAGAGAAAAATAAGGCGATAGAACGCAGGGGAAGGGAAGTAAAAGCTGAAAAGCAGACAGAGCAAACAATTAACAATACCGGGAAAGAGACGATCAAATATGCAGACCGTACTGTTAAGACATCAGAATCCACTTCACATACGGTCATAAAGACTACACAGGAAGCAGAAAAAGCAACACAAAAACTTGCAAAAGAATCGATTTTAACGACCAAAAGGTCTGCACAGGCAGTAAGGAAGATGACTTACGCTGCAGAAGAGGCAGTAAGGAAAGTAGTTAAAATCAGCCTCGCAGCTGTAAAAGCAATAATTGCTGCAATGAAAGAACTAATTGCTGGTATGACGATAGGTGGATGGATTGCAGTTTTGATTCTGGTTATCGTGATATTGTTCGGTGGAGTTCTGTGCTTCATTGGTGGGGATAATTCCAGTACGGTAAGTCCGGTCAGTGATGAAGTGGAGGCATATGAGCCTCTTATCCGTCATTATGCAAATCAATACGGAATTGGAGAATATGTGGAACTGATCAAGGCAGTCATGATGCAAGAAAGTGGAGGGCGTGGACTTGATCCAATGCAGAGTTCGGAGGGCTCTTTTAATACAAGATATCCAAGACGACCAAATGGTATCACTGACCCAGAGTATTCGATATGCTGTGGAGTGCAGGAAGTAAAGAGTTGTTTGGAAAGTGCAGAGGTGGAAAGTCCGATAGATATGGAACACATCAAACTTGCTCTGCAGGGATACAATTTTGGAAATGGATATATTTTGTGGGCGAAAAGATACTACGGAGGATATACAGTTGCCAATGCTGCAGAATTCTCCGATATGATGGCACAGCGTATGGGATGGAGCAGTTATGGAGACAAACAGTATGTATCTCATGTTTTGCGGTATTATGCCTTTGGAAGAATTCCAACGGGAATCGGAAATCAGGCGATCGTTCAGGTGGCACTTTCACAGGAAGGAAATGGCGGAGAAACCTATTGGAGCTGGTATGGATTTAACAGCAGAGTGGAATGGTGTGCCTGCTTTGTATCGTGGTGTGCCGATCAGTGTGGATATATTGACAGTGGTGTGATACCGAAATTTTCATTGTGTTCGGATGGTGTCAGTTGGTTTTCTTCTCATGGACGGTTCCGGGATGGAAGTTATGTGCCAGTGGCAGGAGATATCATTTTCTTTGACTGGGGAGATAATGGGAGTATTGATCACGTAGGAATCGTGGAAAGTGTGACAGGTGGAAGGGTAAATACAATAGAAGGAAACAGTGGGAATTCCTGTAGGAAGCGGAGTTACGTGATAGGGAACAATAGTATTTATGGATATGGTGTTCCAGCATACTAAAAATATGGGAGAATCTATTAACAGAATAGAATGAGATTCTCCCATAAATGAAAAAGTAAGTATGTGTAATTAAATTCTGTGATAATTGCACAGGATTCGTCTGTTTCATTGACTCTAACAGTTTAAAAGTAGATCTTCTGAATTTGAACTATTTCGATTTTTCTGGTTTCATTTTACTTGATAATACATATCTATCTGCAGGATTGATGGTCGTACAGTATTCAAAGGGTTGGTTTCCGTCGAAAGAAAGTCCATTGATTAAGAAAGCGGGATCGCCTTCTTTTGCATTTAAGTGCCTGGCTTCAGTTTTATTCATATGGCAGATAGAAATGGTTTCTTCCTGTCGTACTAGATGAAGGTTATATACAGTTTGTAAAGTGGCATATAAGGATTCTTTTTCAAAATTGTAAAGTAGTATGTCTGGCACCAATTTGGCAGGAATGTATGCATGTTCTAGGGCGATGGGTTCTCCGTTCAGATAACGTACACGATTTAGTGAGAAAACTCTCTCACCTAGATTCAGATTTAACTGGTAACAGATGGAAAGAGGGGCTTCTCGTTCATCCATTGTCAGAATCTTACTGGAGGGGGTATATCCGTCATCGGTCCAGCCAGAAGTAAAAGATTCCATTTTGCTTGTCCCTTCAATGATTTTGGGAGCTGCAACAAAATTCCCCTTTCCGTGCTTTGTATAAATGCGATGCTCATTGCGGAGACGTTTTAACGCAGCTCGTATGGTCAGCCGGTTCACCCCCAGATTTTCTGCCAGTTCTCGTTCTGAAGGGAGAGCATCTCCAGGTGCTAATGCATGTTCAATTATATAAGATTCTAAAGATTCTTTCATCTGTTCGTTTAATAAATTCGTATATTTGCTCATATTCCCGCCCTTTTTAAGTTAATATGCTTGAGAAAGTGAAGGTGTTCCCACCTGCATAGGATCTTGTATATTCAATTACACGTCCTGTAGTATCTGTGACAGTATCATGAAGCATGAATACGGCAGAATCTTCTTCTACCTTCAAAAGTGCTGCCTGAGGGTTGCATACATTCACAATTTCCAGTCGCTGCGAGTCTGTAGCAAAAGTAATCCCCTGTTGTTCGTATAGATCATACAAAGAGCAATGTTCAAAATCATATGATTCAATATCCGGTATGATATCGTATGGAATATATGTGTATTCCAAAGCCAGTGGTTCTCCGTTTCCAAGACGAAGCCGGAAGAGAAGGAACAGGTCAGCGTCAGGGGGAATGTGAAAAATCCTGCTGTATTTGCCCCCTGCCTTCTCCGTCTTGGTTACAAGGACTTTATTGGAAGGAATCAATCCAGATTCCTGAATAAAAGATTTCATCGATTGTATCGTGTCAATTGGAGAATCAATTTTCGGTTTGGATACAAAGGTTCCTTTTCCTTGCAGCCGTGTTAACATTCCTTTTTCAATTAATACTTCAATCGCCTTGCGAACGGTCATTCGGCTGATGCCAAAAACTTCTGAAAGTTCACGCTCAGAAGGTATTTTTGAACCAAGACTATATTCGTTTGTGGCAATTTTTTCCTGAATTAAATCTGCAAGTTGCAGATATGCGGGCTGTGTATTCAGCATTTTTTTCCTCCATACCAGTTGAATTTGGTTAGAGTAGGAGTACTTTTTACTTTTTAAAACCTTTTCGGAAAGTGGTTTAATCAGATTTTTCGTACACAAAACAATTTCAATCAACTGGTTTATTTAAAATGGTATACATTAAGAATAAACCAGATGTGTAAAAAAGTCAAGTGGTTTGCTTATTTAATACTATACCACTCTACTTGAATTTAGTAAAAATGCAAATAAATTGTGAAATATATACAAAAATAAT
>OBXX01000254.1_pt1 | contig 36903 bp, 44 predicted proteins | sample 1495441 | NCBI WGS metagenome assembly OBXX01 (sample SAMEA2580168, study PRJEB22360) | human gut metagenome | biome: human gut; feature: human-associated habitat; material: faeces | place: Denmark | collected 2008/2010 | reverse complement strand
GACTAAATACTAATATATTAATCGCAATGGTTGGATTTTTATCGCACCACTACTAATTATAAGTGAAGGTGTTGGGGATAGTGGCTTGCACTAGCCCGCTTTCCAGTCCCTGATATGATTTTGTGCCGGTATACTTACTTTCTTTCATATTCCGGAAATATCCGCCAAGCAGACTCTTGAATGAAAGTCCCTTTAACGGGGTCAATTCTACATAAATCTGTGGGGCTACGCTCAATGTCTTTACATTATTTACATATTGGTCTTCTCCCATATCGGCCAGCGGATTCATGTTGCCGTCTCCCAACGGGTAGTCTACCAGATTGCCGTCTTCATCATAAGGAGTACCCAATGGCGGCATACAGAGAATACGGTTCCATATACGGCTGTAACGCTTGTCATTTTCAGAATACATGGCATATAGGTTTAGTCCGTATTTTACCATTTCATTGGCTTTAAAATCTATTTTGGCACGTGCCGAGTAGCGTTCCAGTTCGTCTCCTTTCAATAATCCTTCCAAATTGTAATATCCTAAAGAAAAATAAGAGGTGACCCGGTCATTAGAATAAGATGTGCTTAGATTGTAGCTATTGGTGATACCGGTTTGTGAAGCTAAATCAAACCAGTCCACCCATTGATTGTTGTCTATATATTTTTGCATATAGCTGGGAAAAAGATTCCCGTCATCGGCCGGGCTGTTCCAGGCACCTACCGTTCTTTGTGCTTCTCTGCGGAAATTAATGTAATCCTCTCCACGATTTACTTCGGGGAAGCTGGAGATGACATTCCAACCATAGTAGGCATCCAGATCAATGGAGAATTTATCTTTTTTAGGAGTTTTGGTGGTGATGATGATAACTCCATTTGCTCCGGCAGCACCATAAACAGCTGTAGAGGAGGCATCTTTCAGTACTTCAATAGAAGCGATATCATTCGGATTCAATTCATCGTAAGAGCCTTCCATTCCGTCAATGATGAATAACGGGCTATTGTCACCATTGATGGAGCGTGTGCCACGTAGGGTCATGTTCACTCCGGAACCGGCTTCTCCGCTACTGCGAGTGATATCCAAACCTGCCACCTGTCCTTGAATAGCTTCTAGTACATTGCTGGTTGGCATTCGGACAATATCCTCACTTTTTACGGAAGCAACAGCTCCAGTCAAATCTCTTTTTTTTACAGTACCGTATCCTATCACCACCACTTCATCCAATGTCTGGGTATCAGGCTGCATTTTGATATTCAATTGTGTGTTTTTGCCAATGGTTATTTCCTGGGTTTTATATCCTATATAGGATATTTCGAGAACATTTTTTCCGGCAGGAACTTCCAGTGCATAATTCCCGTCAAAATCCGTGATGGTTCCTATGGTGCTTGCACCTTTGATTATGACGGATACCCCGATTAAAGGTTCATTGTTCTCATCAATAATTTGACCTTTGATGGTACGTCCTTGCAGGATCGATTGAACCGATTCATTTTTCACTATGTTACTTGACTTTGCATGCGAATAGGCAACCGGTATGCATAGGACTATTGACAATCCTAAAATAAGGGGACTACGCATAAGGCTGCTTTCCCGGTTTTGTTTTGGATTTTTCTTCATGTTTTTCATTTTTGCTTCTTTATTAATTCACTATTTGTTTTTAAAGGTTGATTATTATATCAAGTTGTTGAATCAGTTTGGTTTCAATCGTAAACTTATTATGTTAGATTAATCTTTTGTTTTCTTTCTTTTTTTTCATGTTTCTGCCTTTTAATACTTTGGAGATTTGTTTGTGTTTTTTGTTTTATTTCTTTATTCTTGCTATTTTATGATTTTATATTTATAAATATTAAAATGATTTCTTTATTTTATTTTTAGTGCACTGTTTGTGTTATAATTATCTTGTAGGCGCAAAAATATACGAAAGTAATCGAAGATAAAAGTGAATATGCTATGTTGTTGAACATATCTATATCAAATTCTATTTTATTGTTTTATTATAGCTGAAATCTGGTGTTGGAAATATTAAGATAAAAAAGTCCCCGGATAAGAACGCCTTTCTTATCTGGGGACTTTTTTAAATATTATAAGATGTATTCTTTATCGGTTTTTATACATTCTTTCATAATACTTTTGGTAATCGCCACTTGTTACATTTTCCACCCATGCTTGATTTTCCAGATACCATTGGATTGTTTTTACAATACCGGTTTCGAATTTTGTTTCAGGATACCATCCTAATTCATTAGTGATTTTGGTAGGATCGATAGCATAACGTTGGTCATGTCCCAAACGGTCTTTGACAAAGGTGATTAATGATTCGTTAATCCAGTCGATAGAAATCTCACCTTTATCGTTCAACTCTTTTTTCTTCAAGATTTTGCGATATTCGGGAGTTTCCGTCATCATCCGGTGAATAGTGGCTATGGTAAGTTTTACTATCTCTATGTTTTCTTTCTCATTGTGTCCGCCTACATTATATACTTCCCCTTCGCGACCCTTGCGCAGAACCAAATCGATGGCTTTGCAATGGTCTTCTACATATAACCAGTCGCGTACATTCTTTCCGTCACCATATACGGGAAGTTTCTTTCCTTCCAAAATGTTTTTAATGATCAGCGGAATCAGTTTTTCGGGAAAATGGTACGGACCGTAATTATTGGAACAGCGGGTAATGGTTACCGGCATTTTGTAAGTATCACGATAAGCCATGACAATCATATCAGCGCTTGTCTTGGAGGCACTATATGGGCTGTGCGGACATAAAGGAGTTGTTTCAGTAAAGAAACCTTCTGCTCCCAGGCTACCGTATACCTCATCTGTAGATACCTGGTGGTAACGTACATCTTTACGCCAGGTAGGATAACCATTCTCATCTTTTCCCGTCACCCAGGCACGGCGGGCCGCATCCAGCAGGTTTTGGGTTCCCAAAATATTAGTTTGCAGAAACAATTGTGGGTTTTCAATACTGCGGTCTACATGGCTTTCTGCTGCAAAATTCACGATGTAGTCAAACTTGTATTCTGAGAATAGTTGGTCTGCCAAATCACGGTCGCATATATCTCCTTTTACGAAGAAACAACGTTCATTATCAATGTCTGATGCAATAGTTCCCAGATTGCCGGCATAAGTCAAGGCATCCAGTACCACCACCCTGATGTCGTCATGTTTGGCCAGGATGTATTTTAAATAGTTGGCTCCGATAAATCCGGCAGCTCCTGTAACGAGATAAGTCTTCATATTGTTTTTGATATTAGTGCGTGCAAAGTTCGGAAAGATTTTTTAATCTTACAACTTATCCGCCAGTTCTATTACTTCTAAATCTTTAAATTCTCCATTATCGATACAAAAACGTACCAATGTTCTCACTTTATGAAATCCGGAAATACCTGCTGCTCCCGGGTTGATGTGTAACATATCCAGTGTCTTGTCATATTTCACCTTTAATATATGCGAATGTCCGCTGATAAAAAGCTGGGGAGGTTTCACCAGCAGGCTGCCGCGGATGGAAGGATCATAGTTGCCCGGATATCCGCCTATATGCTTTATCAACACCTCGGCACCATCTACGGTGAAGCGGTTGGTTTGAGGATAAAGTCTGCGTATGTCCTGCCCGTCAATATTTCCATATACAGCCCGGAAGGGGCGGAAAGCGGACAGTTTCCGGGCGACTTCCACCGAGCCGATGTCTCCGGCGTGCCATATTTCATCACAATTCTCAAAGTATTTCAAGTATTTGTCATCCCAAAATGCATGAGTATCCGATAATAATCCGATTCTTGTCATAGTTTTTTTGTTTATTATCGACAAAGGTACTATATTTGGAACAAATCTAAGCATAATATGGAGAGCAAATATCATTATTTCAAGCGTGATATCAGTTGGTTGTCTTTCAACTATCGCGTGTTGTTGGAGGCGGATGACGACTCCCTTCCGTTGTATGAACGGATTAACTTTATCTCTATATATTCTTCTAATCTGGAGGAATTCTACAAGATTCGTGTAGCGGAACATAAAGCCATCGCTTCCGGTGGCCAAAGTGATGATATGACACAGGAAGAAGCCAGACACCTGATACATCAGATAACCGAAGCTGTCAATAGCCAGATGGAAGACCGTATCCGCATTTATGAGCATAAGATTGTTCCGGCTTTGCGCAGGCATCATATTATTTTTTATCAAAGTAAACAGGAGGTAGAGCCTTTTCATCAGGAGTTTATCAGTAATTTCTTTAAGGAAGAAATTTTTCCCTATCTTCAACCTGTTCCGGTATGCAAGAATCGAATCAAGACTTTTTTACGTGACAACCGTTTGTATCTGTCGGTACGCGTGACGCGCAAAGACACGGGGGAAAAGGAATACTATATTATCAAATTGCCTTATAGCAAAGTTCCCCGTTTCATAGAACTTCCCCGACAGGGAGAAAACTTTTACCTGATGTATATGGAAGATATTATAAAGGCGAATATCAACCGTATGTTTCCGGGCTATGATTTGGATTGCAGTTATTGTTGCAAGATATCTCGTGACGCCGATATTTTCGTGGATGATGCAACCAGTTCCGAAGTAATGGTGGAACAGTTGCGTAAAAAGGTGAAAAAGCGTAAAATAGGTGCTGTATGCCGTTTTGTGTATGACCGAAAGATGCCTGCGGATTATCTGGAGTTTCTGGTCGATGCATTTGGCATCAATCGTGATGATTTGGTTCCGGGAGACAAACACTTGAACTTGGAGGATTTAGCTCATCTGCCTAATCCCAGTAAGGAACTTTGTACCCAATTGAAACCTCGTCCCATGACATTGAATTGTTTGGATGAGAAAGAATCCATATTCCGTTATGTGAGCAAGAAGGATTTGATGTTGCATTTCCCTTATCATTCTTTTGAACATTTCATCCATTTCCTGTATGAGGCCGTTCATGATCCGTCCTGTAAGGAGATCATGATTACCCAATATAGGGTGGCGGAAAACTCGGTTGTTATCAATACGCTGATTGCTGCTGCGCAGAATGGTAAAAAAGTAACTGTTTTTGTAGAACTTAAGGCCCGTTTTGACGAAGAAAACAATTTGGCTACCGCCGAGATGATGAAGCGGGCGGGGATACATATTATTTTCAGTATACCGGGATTGAAAGTGCATGCCAAGGTGGCACTTGTACTGCGGTATAACAAAGAGGGAAAACAGACTCGCAGCTATGCTTATATCAGTACCGGAAATTTCAATGAGAAGACTGCCCGGATATATGCTGATTCCGGTTTGTTCACTTCCAACGAGATTATTGTGAATGATCTGTATACTTTATTCCGGGTATTACAGAAAGAAGTGACTGAACCCAAATTCAAGCGTTTGTTGGTAGCCCGTTTTAATCTGCTGCCGGAACTGAGAAGACGTATCGGATATGAGATAAATATGGCAAAGGCGGGAAAAGAAGCGCGGATTATCTTGAAAATGAATGCGCTGCAAGATCCTGCCATGATAGATGAATTATATAAGGCTAGTGAGGCAGGAGTGAAAATAGACTTGATAGTACGTGGTATCTGCTGCTTGATTCCCAATCAGCCTTATAGCAGAAATATCCGTATCACTCGCATTGTGGACAGCTTTTTGGAACATGCCCGGGTGTGGTATTTCCACCATGGAGGAAAACCGTTTCTGTTCATGGGTTCGCCGGATTGGATGAGGCGCAACCTGTACCGGCGTATAGAGGCCGTTACCCCCATTCTTGACGAAGATCTGAAACAACAACTGATAGATATGCTGGCTATTCAGTTGAAAGATAACAGAAAAGCCGGTTGGGTGGATGAAAATCTGAATAATGTGTTGAAAAGGAATCCGGAAGAAGAACCGGTACGGGCGCAATATGCTTTTTATGAATACTTGAAGGGGAAGAATAAATGAAGAATATGAAATAACATATTTTATCTTATTTGAAATGATTATCCGCAATCATACCACCGGATGATAAATGGAAATTTATAAAACGGGGGGATGGAATGCGAACTACACGGACGAAGCGGACAAAAACGGACTTAAAATTTAAATTTGTACTTGCAAACCCAATGACAGGTAAAGTAAAAAAATCCGTGTTCCATCCGTCATCCCATTCTATAAACAAATATTTTGTGGTATGATTGAGGATTATCATTTCATATATTCCCAATGGAATGGACTTTTACATATTTGTCTGCCCGAACCACCGTCCACGACTCCGGAAGTAATGCACCGTAAGTTCGGGCTGAAAAATCCTTCAGATTTTTCAGCCCAATCCCAAGGAGGATATAGCGGATAGTTTAGTTTTGACACATCCGGTTTTAACAGGTCTGTTTGTAAAAGATATGTAAGATGCGGCGATGCATGATACATAATGATTATCCGCCATCATACCACCGGATGATAAATGGGAATTGATGGATGGAACGCGGATTTATTTCGTTCTATAAATTAAAATTGGAACACAAATGATACAAATTAATAACAGTACAGCATGGATATAAACCTGCCGGAGGTTAGATTTGTGTCATTTGCGTTCCGGTTTAACCGATAAATAATTGATATTGTTATGAAAAAATTATATATAACTTTCTGCCTCTTACTGGTTTCTCTTTGCATACATGCACAGATGATTAGTGGAATAATAGTGGATAAAAAAAACAGCCACTAGAGTTTGCCAATATAGTGTTGTTTTCTTTGCCTGATTTTACTTTTTTACAAGGTACTATCAGTGATCAAACCGGAGCTTTTAATATAAAATCAAATGAAACAAAAGGAGTATTACCAATTTCTTCAGTTGGCTATTCCACTATTCTCCTACCTTGCACTAGTTCAAATATGGGAACAATACAACTATATTCAGATGCGCAACTATTATACTCTCGTCCATATTATGCTCAGTTGCGAAGTAATGTAATGTATATTAATCGGTATACATATGAGGGTGGTAATCCTTTTTTATTACCTTCTTTATCTCATAATATAACTTTAGGAACAACTTATAAATGGGTATACTTATCAGCCGGATATCAATATGTTAAAGATGCGATTATTTCTTTTAGTGGAGCTTATTCAGAAGATGATCCTACGATTGCTTTAATTAATATGATTAATGCACCAGACTATGATAAGATTTTTGCCTCGCTGGTTTTATCACCTACTATGGGGCTTTGGTCTCCACAGAACAAAAGAATCGTATGTAATAAAAAACTTAGTTTGACGGCTAAGGGGTTCAATCTGCCCCTATGGAATAATTGGACTTGGCTTACTCCATTCATTTCCGTCTTAGCTGTGTTACCATTTCCCTGAACCAGGGATAATTTAGCCAGATATATTCATACCAGCGGTTCAGTCTTCTTTTCCATTTCCTACTCCACGGATACAACTCCCACCATTTTAGTTGAAAATCCGTTTTCTGCATAAATTCGTGGGTGGGAAACAGAGTAAGAGTTATTCCTCTTATCCATAATGTTTTCATTTGGTTTTCCCAATATTGCATAGGGCCGAATCCCGGCTCCCAAATAATGAAGCGGCCTTCATGAATGCCATAACAAACCACATATCCCGGTACTTCGAAATCATTGATGGCAAAAAGTATGGCAGGAAATTTTCTGGTGGACAATTGTTCCATGTTTTGCAAGCAGATTTCCGCTTCCATTCCTGCACGTATAGCTGCCTGTTTCATACCCATCAACGTATATTTTCCATCTACTTTACACCATTCGGCTAGTGTGCGTGCATCTTGTTGACCGCCATAGTATTTCATGACAGTGAGCAGACAGGCCACTTCCATGGGACATTCGTCACTGGAACGGACAAATGATTTTTTTATTCTGTCAAGTTCGTCTTCAGTCATAACTTAATTTATTTTTCATGGCAGGAGCAAAACAGCAACGCGGATCGGGAAAATCCCAACAATCCTTTCCATAAGCTTTTATGATATCACTCCAGCAACGGTTCTGATAACTGAAACAGTCTTCAAAAAGACGGCATTCCCTGCATGGACTCTCTTTGTTGATATCCTGACGTGACAAGGAACAAAGGTGCAAGGCTTGAGGGGAATGCCAGACTTCTTTCAGACTTTGTGTGGTTACATTCCCTATGATAAATTGTGGATGCCAGTAAAGTTGCTCGCATACAGTCACTTTACCATCAGGCAATATAAACATATGAGTGGTCAATGCAGAGCATTCGCTTCCTTTGAAACACCGGCTTCCACCCCAGGTATCTTGATAGTTTTTATCGGTTACTTCTTTCCCTAAAATCACGGGAAAGGAAACCTGTGTGAGAAGAGGGCGTATTTGGTTGAATACCTTTGTAATTTGCGCTTTAGTAGGTTTCAAATGCGAAAATACATTATACTCTTTGTATATGGAATTACTGGCGGGGATAATACGCCAGTCGCGTATATGCTTCAGATGAGATAATTCATGCAGTAATTCTGCCAAGACATTCATCTGGCAATTGTAGTTGGTCAGCACAGATGAAATCTGATAATTCAGTCCGCTGTCATCCAGTAATTGCAGGCCGTGAAGCATCTCTTTGGCATAATTTCCGTTTACTCCCAGTGAGGCGGTCAGTATTTCGGAATGAATGGCATCCAGTGAAATTTGAACAATTCCCTGATACCCTGTTTCCTGTACATCTTGCAACAGTTTTTGGGTTACAGGCATTTTGGTCGATATGAATTCGGGGGCAATACCCCGTTTTACCAATTCTTTTAATATGATTTTCCAGTCTTTATGCAGGAATATTTCACCACCTATCAGATTTACTTGTTGTACTTGCAGGTCTGAAGCTTCCTTGATCAGCTCCATCATGCGTTGGGTGGTGAGTGGGGATTTTATTTGCGTTGATGTATCTGCATAGCAATACTTACAATGCGTGACACATTGGTTGGTCAGCATGAATGTGAGGAGCAACGGACCGGAATACAGCCTTCTTGTAGTAAGATCCAGTTTTTTCCAGACAAAAGAATTTGCTTGCAGCCGGTCAAAACGCAATGCTTTGCCTGCCTTTTCCGCTTCAATCAATATACGTTTGGGAAAATAAATTTCTCCCTGCTGGGAGGAGGTATAAATGGGGGTCGGATTATCAATGAAGTCCGATACCCATTTGATCATCTCCTCCTTGCTCCGGCAGAAGAAGTCGCACAGCAGAGGGAGAGTTGTCTGCAAAGGTCTGTCATACGTGAAAAAACTCAGCATGACAGCTTGCAGCGGGTGAATAAAAGTATGCCAGTTCCGGGAGCAGTCGGTATCTGTCCCCGTACTGGAGAATAATGCGACCCTGTGAATATCATGTCTCAGATGATAATGAGGGTTCAGCACATATACTTTATTCATTTCCGGTATTTTCATCTTGTGTTTTTGTAGGATCGACGAATCCGCCTGTATAGCATCCCAGGCCACATTTGGATAACTCCTTGTCATCTATGCCACCTTGTACGTCCATCAGTTCGTTCAAGTCCAATAATTGTTCTTCTTCAGAATAGTTGATGTATTCCGGTTTCTTGCCGTTTTCTTCTTCTTTCTTCATATCATGTGTTTTTTATAAAGGTTATGAATCGGTTTATTTTTCCTTGAAAAGTTCGTATATAGGTGCGAAAATCCTGCTCAGAATGCTTCGGCTCGAAGTGATGATTTCAGCTTTGCCGGACAGATCTATTTCATATTTTATTTCTTTATGGTTTGTGGTTGTCAGCCCTTCCGGAAAAGCGACTTCCACCGCATAGCTTTTATTGTACGGAACAAAAGAAATGGATGCTATTTTTCCCGGCAGCACTCCATAGGAGTGAGTAGGATATTTATTCAGTTCTATATTTACTTTGTCTCCCACTGCTACTTCCGCCACTTCATCCTGTGACAATCTGATATGTCCCAAAGGATTTGCCTGTTGTTTAGAGATAACGGTGCACAGGGTGTCCCCTTCATTCACCCGGTGGCTCATGCCCCAGCTTTTTCCCCATACCACTATACCGTCATGTCGGCTTTTTATCAGGTATTTATTCTCCCAGGTCCTGAGGCTGTTTACCATATTCTCGTAGGCCAGTTCCAGCATCCTCCTGTTTTTCCCCATTTCCATCTTATGGTTTATCTCCAGTTCGAACTCTTCCCGTTTTACTTTGAGTATTTCCAAAGCATTCGCCTGTTTGGATTCATTCAGTATTTTCAGTTCATCATCCAGGAACTTCTTTTTCTGCGGATACAAGTCGAATTCCTGATACATGACACAGGTACGTACCGCTTGGGTGAATTGCTCGTATGCCGGAGCCATTTCCCCCATAATCAGATTGAACGGATAATCTTGCAGATAGTTGATGTCATTGGTTCTGTAATACCATTCTATGTTGGTAAGTACGTTACAGAATGTCTGCACATCCTCTAGTGAGGCCGTGTTTTTCAGTATGCCCAATGTGTCATTCCGTTTTACCTGCGATTGGTTTTCTATGAAGAAACGTTCTATCATTCCTCCCTGATTGGCGGTAATCCATTCCACACTACCCATATCATCAATGGTGACGGCTTTCTTTATTGTATCGGGATATTTAAACAAGGCGGTTCCGGCAACCAGAAACACGATAAGACCATAAACGATATAGCTTCCCGTATGTATCAGCCATTGGGGCATATCGCCCAACATATCGTTGTTTTCCCGGCTATATACCTCCACCTTTCCGGCATCTTCAGTTTCAGGTTTGTAGATTTTCTCCATACCTTCTTGCTATTATTTCTCAATTTTTAATTCTCAATTTTCTGATTTCCTAAGCACTCAGCTCCAACTGATTCTTTACCAGTCTGTAGTAATCTCCCTGTCGGGTAATCAGTTCATCGTGCGTTCCCTTTTCGGTTATCTCCCCCTCTTTCAACACCACTATTTGGTCGGCATTTTTTACGGTGCTCAGGCGGTGGGCTACGATAACTACTGTTTTGTCCTTGAAGAACTTCTCCAGATTACCTTGTATTACTTTTTCATTGTCCGTATCGAGGGCATTGGTAGCTTCGTCGAAGAACAGATAATCGGGATTACGGTAGATGGCGCGTGCTATCAGGATGCGTTGTTTCTGTCCCTGGCTCAGTCCTTGTCCCGTATTGCCTATTTTCGTATTGTATTTCAGAGGCAATGATTCTACAAAGTCGCGTATGTTTGCCATTTCCACGGCATAGAGCAACCTTTTCTTGTCTATCATGTTTCCATCCGGAACGATGTTATTGGCTATGGTATCTCCAAAGATAAACCCTTCCTGCATCACCACGCCACAATGCTTGCGCCACTCTTTGAAACTGATTTTCTGTAGCGATTGCCTTCCTATGGTAACCGTTCCTTCCGTGGGAGGATAGAATCCCAGCATCAGTTTAATCAGTGTTGTTTTTCCGCTTCCGCTGAGGCCTACGATGGCGGTGGTTTTTCCGGCGGGTATATCCAGTGAAAGCCCTTTGATGATTCGTTTTGATTTTTCGGAACCATAGGTGAAGATGACATTATTCAGCCGGATGGGGTCTTTGCCGGATATTTCAGTTTCCTGATCCATGCCTTCCGTTTCCTCATCGGGCTTGCCATGTATCTCGCCCAAACGCTCCAGACTCAGTTGGGCGTCCTGCGTATCTTGCATGAAAGATACAAACTGAGTAACAGGGCCTTGCATCTGTCCGATGATATACTGTATGGAGAGCATTACGCCCAACGTGATACTTCCATGCAGTACGGCGGTGGCTGAAAGGACGGTAATCAATACATTTTTCACCTCGTTGATAAGTACTGCCCCCACCTGTTGCCACTGCCCCAAGTTGAGTGAACTCATATTAATGCGGAACAGAGAAGCTTGTATATTTTCCCATTCCCAGCGTTTCTGCTGCTCGCAGCCCAGCAACTTTATATCCTGCATGCCGTAGATAAGCTGCATCAGATTGTTCTGATTGACAGACATCAGCTCGAAATTTTTTCGGTTGAGGTCTGCCCGTTTTCGCATGAACAACTTCACCCAGCCTATATATGCCAGACTGAACAGAATAAAAATCAGGAATATTTTCCAGCTGTAAATAGCCAGCACAATACCGAAGATGACTACTGTAAGGGTGGAGAACAGTATGTTGAGCACAGACTGAGTAAGGAAACTTTCTATCCGGTTATGATCCTCGATACGCCGTATCAAGTCACCGGCCAGTTTACTGTCAAAGAACCTCATGGGCAGCCGCATCAGCTTGGAGAGGAAATCCGAGATGAGTGACACGTTGACACGCGTACTGATGTGGAGCAGTATGCAACGCCGGATTACCTCGATAAGTGTGCGGCTGAATACCAACATGAGCTGGGCTGCCAGAATTAACTGGATAAAGTTCAAATTACGGTGTCCTATGCCTTGGTCTACAATGGTTTGTGTAAGAAAAGGAAAGACCAGTTGCAGCAAACTGCCTGCCAGCAGTCCGATAACGAGTTGCATCATAGCCTTTTTGTATGGGCGGACATAGTGGAACAGATACCACAATGACAGCTTTTCATATTTTATCGGTTCTGCCTCATAAAATTGCGGTGTGACATCCAGCAGCATGGCGATTCCCTTTTCTATTCCCCCTTGGGTAGTGCTGATCCAGCACTTTTTCAGTTCTTGTTCTTCATATTTCAACAGTCCGTAAGCCGGATCGGCAATGTAGAACCAAGTTTTTCCTTTTTTCTTTTCTATTTTGTAAAGCACTACAAAGTGCTCTTGATTCCAATGGATGATGCAGGGCAGTTTGGATTGTTGTTTCAGCTTATCCATAGAGGTGCGGATGCCCGTGGCACGCAATCCTATACTGGCTGCCGCTTCGCTGATGCCCAACAGGTTCACCCCGGTACGCTGTATGTAGGATTGTTCGCGGAGTTGTTGCACGGAGAATGTTTTGCCATAATATTTGGCTATCATTCTCAGGCAAGTGGGACCGCAGTCCATACCGTCCAATTGTTTATAGAAAGGAAATTTGCTCATAATCGTTTCTTCTGTTTTACTTTGCGTGTCAGCCGATTTGTTAGTTTACCACAAGTTACACACAGCGGAATCGTGCAAAGCATAAGAATCAGCTTGCTGGGATTAAGCGTGCGTTAATTCGTGTAATTTGTGGTGAGTATGGACTGTGGTTAACCTATGCAATCCATTGTTTCAATGAATCGTATAGCCCTTTGTTACTATAATAATAGGTTTTGGCAGATCTGTCGTAAAGTATCACTATATTGAGCTCATTACGCATATAATCCATATATTCAAAAAACGTAGAGCGTGCTACACCTACCTTTGTTGCAAATTCTGCGGCTGTGCCTGTTTTTCTAATATGGATAAGATAATCCATATAGAAAATCTTCTTTAGGTCAACTTTTATCATTATATTTTTTCTTTTAAGAGTTAGATTCCAAAGACTCCCGTTAAGTAATTACCTTGGTTATTGGCCATTTGCAGCGTATATTGTCCAGAAGTAAGATTTCCTATTCGGATTACCATATAGGCTGTTTGTGACTCTGAGAAGGTTTGGCGATACACTTCTTCTCCTGTGCTGCTGGTAATGGTAATGGTGATGTCGCAGTTGGGAGAGGGATTCTCAATGTAGATGGATTGGGAATCGTAAGAAGCGGTGGGGATGGGAGAGAGGCTTCTTGCTTTTACTTCCCAACGTCCATTTAAAGGTAAATTTTTTGTAGTCTCAGAGAATGCATATATGTTTTGCATTGATAGGCCACTTAATAGTATGGTAAGTAATGCCATACGTAAGCTTAAAATCTTAAATTTTTGTGTTTTCATATTATTTGATTTAGTTGTTTTAACGATGATAAAGTTAAGGTTTTAGTTTAAAATAGATGTGGACTTGATTTCCTTATATATGGACTGCTTGAGAAAAATATTATGTTGATTATTAGTTATTTATGATTTTGGAATAGTTTCTCTTATGGACAGTCTGTTCCACTAAAATTCCAAAAGCCATAAATCAAGGGTATGGCTTTCGCCTAATGAACCTAATTTTTGAATAATTCGCTCTTTAAGGCGGAACTTTCTTTTAGAAACAGATGTAGGAGAGATATTCAGTATGTCTGCTATATCCAGATTAGAAAAACGAAGTTTGATAAGACAACATACTTGTAAATCGCTTTCCGTCATTGAAGGAATCACTTGGCTTAAACGTATCGTATAGTTATCAAACAACAAATCAATGTTCTTTTTAATCTCGTCCCATTGTAAAATATTGATGGGGCTTTTTTTATCTTTCAAGTTCTTAATAACCCTTATGTCCTTTATCAGTAAGTTCGATAGATAGGTTTCTCTATCGCGTAACCGTTGATTTTCTTTTGTCAAAATTTCTAATCTATTCAGCTCATTAGACTTTTCATTCAAGGTAAAGGAATATTTATCTATATTGTTTTGAAGCGTTTCATTCTCTTGCTTCAGACTCTCGTTTTGCTGCTGTATTTCGACCAATGCTTTATGTTGTTCTTCCAGTTGTTCTTGTACTCCTTTGTTTTCTTCTATCTGCATGGTGAGTTCTTCCATCCGGTTTCTATTGCGGACGATTATCATCTCATTCTCTTGTATTTTAATGGTATTCTGGTTTATTTCTTCTTCCTTTCTCTGAAGTAGACGTTCCTTACGAAGCAGCTTTTTTTGATACACATATACCATGATTGCTATTCCCATAGCTATTCCAATTCCTGCAAGCAATATCATATTAAGCATATTCTTCTTATCCATTTCTAACTGGCTGTTTTCATTGATGATTTTCTGCTGGTCGTATTTCTTTTGTATTTCAGCTAATTCTCTACTTTTATTTAGGGTTTGTATCGAGTCCTGATAATTCAATAGCTGGTCGCAATAAACTGAAATCTTTTCATATTCATGATTATCCCGGCTTACATAATATAAACCTTGATAAGCTGCACGAACTGTATAGATACTTGAAGAATACAACGCTTTGTTAAAATAGTAATAAGCAGAATCAGGAATAGCAAGGTAGTAATAAATTTCACCTAATCCCAAGAAGTTCTGCCCTAAGGATTCAATCTTCGTCTGTTTCATTTATCTGTAGTGCTTTCTGTGCATATTTCAATGCAGATTGATAATCCTTTATATTCGTATATATTCCTGCCAATTCATTCATGGCGCCTGAACACAAATAGTTATCTTTAATTTTCTCAGCTAACAGAATCGCTTTCTGATAATATTCTATCGAAGTATTCATTTGGTTTAATGCAGAAATAGCTCTTGCAAGAAAAATATAGGAAGAGCATATATATTTATCATTATTTGCTAACTCTGCATAATGAAGTGCTTTTTCAAAGTTTTTAAAAGCGTCCTCATATAATTCTCGAAAAACATAGAACTCGCCTAGTTCTACATATATAAGGTGTGCCAATTGGTAATCTTCTAGCTTCTCTACTTCCTCTATTGCTGCCAGATAGAGTTTTTGTGCCTCTTCTGTTTTGCCGGCTTTTTTGCACAATATACCTTTATAATACAGCACCATCGCTCTACGTTGCGCATCCTCTTGCTGCATAAAATAATTGTATGCTATATTAATTAAAGTGGAGTCTTCCACTTCTTCTATATAATTTTTGTATTTGGCTTGGGTTAGTAATAAAGCCCATGTGGCCTTTTGCAATTTATCCGAGGATGCAGGCATTTGCATTTCTTGCAATATGTGTAATGCACTATCCGGGTATTCATACATAATGTGTTCCGCCTTCACCAGTGGAGGCAACAAAGTTTGTAAAGTATCCTTTTTTTGTTTGCACCCTGTAAGAAGTATGCTTAGTATTACCATCCAATTTATAACCCTCTTTTTTCTCATAGTTATTATGTCTTTTATATATAATGGTAGTAAATGTAGGTATTATATATGAGATGTGAAAGGAAAGATGTTGAATTCTTATAAATATGTTACAGGTGTAGTCTGTCTTCTCTTTTTATTTCCTAAAATTTTCTATTAAATTTCAGTAGCTTTTTGTTGGAAATGTTTTGATCCTATTGAATGCGAACAGAATACGCTTCTTTGGGATGAATAGTAAGCTTTTTTGTTTTAATGCAAAAAAAGTTAAAAATATTCTTTTTTTTATTCAGTCCGGAATGGTCGGACTATGTAGGATTATACTTGCAATATCAAATTAAATATAATTATATCACTGAATAATTATAGCCCAGACCTTACTGATAAAAGAAGCGGATGCCGAAAAGCTTAATAGAGTAGGCCTTATTAATAAATACTTAAAGTTTATGAAGCCAGAAGAAACAATTTTTGATGGTATTAGCGATTCTGAAATGGAATCTATAGCAGGGGGGACTGCTGAAGTACAGTCTGAATCTCAAGGAGAATCAGCCGCAGGTGATGGTTATGCTATTAAATGCTGTAATAATAAAGGGAAGCAGGAACAGCAGAAAACAGTAGATCCTACAACATAAAGTTTGGATTTTACTAGCTAAAGGAGCAAATGCCGAAAAGCTTTAATAGAGTAGGCCTTTATTAATAAATACTTAAAGTTTATGAAGCCAGAAGAAACAATTTTTGATGGTATTAGCGATTCTGAAATGGAATCTATATCAGGAGGTATTGCTGAAGTTCAATCTGAATCTCAGAGTGAATCAGCTGCAGGTGATGGTTATGCTGTTAAATGCTGTAATAATAAGCTAAAAACAAAAGACGAAGAAAAAGTCAAGCCGGATTAACGGTAATGTGGCTGATCTTGATGTTTGTAAACAATTTAATATTAGGGGGAGTTTGCTGAAAATGAAATTTCCCCTAATATTGAATTATAATAAAGAAATATTATGCTATATACGTTAAATAATAATTATGTGCTTCGTCAGGAGTTAAACGATTGTTATCGTTTATATAACAAGAAAACGTTAAGGAGTTATACAATATCGTATAAATTATTCTTTATTCTTGAGCAATTTAGAAAACAATCTTATTCTCTTGAACATTTGATTGAAGAGTTTAATGTGCGTAATATTGATCTGTCAGATTTTTATCATTTCATTGAGAAGGACGAGTTTTTCGACTTGTTAGTTATGGCAAATAACTTTAAAGGACCATTTGTGAAATACAAAATATCTAAAGATCTTTCTTCATATACTGCATATAGTCCTGAGAGAGTTGATTTTTTGATTACTAAACATTGTAATTTAGCTTGTAAACATTGTTTTGAAGGTTCTTCTCCTTCTTTTGAAGTGAAAAGAATTAGTTCGTCTGATACAGATCGAATTTTGTCCCAATTTGAAGCTGCAAATATCCAAACTTTAAAAATTACAGGAGGAGAACCTTTTTCTCACCCTGATATTGATAATTTTCTTTTTAAAGCCATTCAGTGTCACTTCGAAACTATCATTTTGACTAATGCTTTATTATTAAATAAGCAAAGAATTGATATGATTAAAAAAGGGCACATACAATTGGGAATCTCACTTGATGGAATGACAAGTGATACCCATGATTTTATTAGAGGTAAGGGAGCATTTGATAAATTGATAAGAATACTTAAAATTTTAAGTTTAGAAGATATTAAATTTAGCATCACTTGCACAATTAATAAAAAGAATTTATGCCAGATCGATGAAATAATAGACTATTCTTTGAATGAGCTTGGAGCACAAACTTTGTTCTTAAACAGGCTAAGACCTATGGGTAGAATGAATCAGAATACTAATATTGTTTTGTCAGAACAGGAAAATGATAATGTTTATAAATTATATCTGAATCAGAAGGGAAAATATAATAAAAGAATTATCTTAGCAGACGATTCTGCTTTAAAATCAAACTCTCATGACAATAAAATTGTTTGTGCCGCTGGAAATTCACTTATTGCCATTGATGAGAATTTTAATGTGTATCCTTGTATTTATGGAATTGATAATCCTGAATATAAAATGGGGAATTTAATAGATCAAAATTTGGATGTGATTTGGAAATCTTCTAAATGGAATATTTTTAGGGGAAATTTGACTTTGGAGGATTTGACTGATTGCAGAAATTGCAAACTTCATGCGGTGTGTGTAATGAAGAATTGCAGATTGAAACCTGTTTATGAAGGACGGTCATTTACTTCTTCTATATCATATTGTAATAAATAGAAAGAATGAATTATGGAATTCATGTTGTTAATAATAATTATGCATTTATTAGATATAGGACATGGAACAAATAGTGCATGGGAGTATTGTGGATGAAAATAATCTCTCTCGCTTGCATAAATGTTGTTTTGATAAATAATAATGATTATATATTTGTGTAAAAATGACGAAATAGGCACGAATAATTAAAAAGTATAGAATATATGAGGACACTGATTTTATTGCTCGGATTATTATTAAATTCTATTGTTATTGACGCACAGAGTGTTTCCGGCTCATTAGTTGATGAAAAAGGAAATCCTGTCAGTTTTGCTAATGTGGTATTGCTATCTTCCAAAGATTCATCTTTTGTGCAAGGTACAATTAGCAATGAACAAGGAATTTTCAGCATAGACCAAACAAGCGGTAACAATATACTCAGAATTTCTTGTCTTGGCTTTATTCCGGTGACAAAAGCCTATGCTCAATTTCCGGTAACGATTGTGATGCATGAAGATGTTAATCTGTTGGGGGAAGTCGTGGTAAAGGGGAATCGCCCGTCATATAAACTTACTGCTGAAGGGTTGCAGACCCATGTGCAAGGAACAGTGCTTAGCAAAATGGGTACGGCGGAGGATGTGTTGAAGCATATACCGGGACTTCAGAAGAAAAATGATGCGTATGAGGTATTTGGAAAAGGGAGCCCGATAATCTATGTGAATGGAAGATTGCTGCGTGATTTGTCGGAACTGGACCAGCTGAAGTCAGAAGATATTAAGAATGTAGAACTGATTACCAGCCCCGGTGCAAGATATGATGCGTCTGTGAAAGCAGTGGTGAAGATTACTACCCGCCCCATAAAAGGGGAAGGATTTGGATTTGATGTGCGTTCCGGTTATAATCAGTGGGAGTATGCCGGTTTCGTGGAACAGTTGAACTGGAATTACCGGCGTGATAAATTGGATGTGTTCGGCACCGTGTATTATAGAAAAAGTGAAGGGTTTGACGAAAGCCGGTTTACTCAAGATGTGCATGTTGATACGCTTTGGCATCAGGACAATTATCAGTTCGCAAAAACGAATCAACAGGCATTTACCAATTATAAGCCGCAAAACAAAATGTTCCACTTTTGCAAAACATTTTGTTCCAAAATCACACTTGTTAACACAATTCAAAATGTGATTTTAAATCCAATTTAAATATAGTTTTAATAAACATTCTTTATCTTTGTACCACACATGGCGATGTGTATATCAGGATAAGGGCGGAATCAGGTAACTGAAACCGCTTTTTTTACAAATGATATTTGTTAATTTCTAAGGTCATAAGTACGAGTATAAAACAGATAAACTTTATGTTATTCTATCGCCAATGGAACTTTTTCCGTGTTGTTATTTGCTTTCTTTCGATTTCGTTTTACAATTTCCATATTCTTCAGGCTACTCTTCTCATTAGCCAATGTTAAGTCTTTAATCAACGTTTCAGCAAAAACATCTGAATATATCTGAGTTGTTCTAACAGATGTATGTCCCAATATTCGTTGTACTGTCGTAATTGGAACACCTTGATGTACTAACAGAGTAGCACAAGTGTGCCGGGCCGTGTGATAAGTGATCTTTTTATTAATCCCAGCCATTTGAACCAGTTTTTGTAATATTCTGTTTGTATCTGAATTACATCCTATCTTAGATAACTCTTCTATGCTGTTATAATGGCTTATAATGTTTAGAGCCTTTCCGCGAAATAGTAGATACAAAGGTATTTGAAGTTTTGATCCAGTTTTAAGGCTGTTCAATATCAACCAACTATTCCCATCTATAATGATTAAATTACGATTGCTCAACTGTTTAAAATCGGAGAATCTGAGTCCCGTATAACAACAGAACAGGAAAGCATCAAGAACATGTTGGCTGTTATTCTTCTTTTCAGGCAGTTTCAAGGATTCCATCTTTTCAAGCTCATTAGGCAGCAGAAAACGATGTTCTGTCTGTTCTTTCTTAATTTTAAACTTACGGAATGGATAAGCATCTTGTGGAATATACCCTTGGTTTATTGCTTCATTGACAAGGGTGCGGAGTACTCTCATATGCTTGCCTATCGTGTTGACTTGCAATCCTTTGTTTCGTAGAAACACATCAAAATCTTTAAGAAATGTATAATTAAGATCTTTAAAATCAATTATACCACGAAACTCCTTTAACGTCGCCACTGTAACCAACATGTTATCTTTTGTACGCGGTTTTCGATCTGAATTCTCTATGGTATGTTGCGCAAATTTCAAGAACGAGATGGATGGTGATACTTCTTTTTTAACAAACTCTTTCAATTTTGAAAGTGTGGCATCAATACCATTTTTCCAGCAATTCAGCTCTATCGCCTGCAAATCCAATATGTAACCATATAACATTGCGTTGAGTTCATTACTCTGAGGATGGTTAACAACTTGTGCTCCCTGTTTGCTCCAATGCTCTGGTTTTAAATATACATTTGTTTTAAAATAGGCTTTACGTTGGTTTAAATATGCTTCAACCTGCACTAAGGCAGTTCCTTGTTTATTAAGTTTCTTTTGGCGATTATAGACCAAACGATATCTAATTTTTTCTAACATGGCAGTTTTTATTTTAAAGTTAAGTATTTCTATCTTTATGACAAAACAATACATAAAAAATTGCTTCTGGGAGAACTGATAGGTACAGCTACGGCTAATAAGAATGGATTAATGAGTAAAATATTTGCAGTAACTGATATAGAAAGAGGAAAAGGTCTGATTATTGACTATAAAGCTGATTCTAATGGTTTATATACTTCTTCTTCGTTGATAGAAATATATGTCTATTCGGGAGCTAATACTGCATTTTATAGAGTGATGTCAATACCTACTGGATCTAAAAACATAGAAATAAAATATATGGGGACGCATTGGTGCGATTTTAAATATGCAAATAGTAAATTGTATGTGTTACCTAAGTCGGATGATTCTTCCATCTCGTATAAGGTATCATTAGTTAGAAGAACAAGACCGAATTTCTTAACAATAGACTTTTCTGATTTTTCCAATATTACAGGTGAAATAATTACACCTACACCTGATTAATCCACTTCTGGGAGAACTGCTACAAAATGCATACGATAGTTATTCTTTAAAAGAAAGTATTGAAACAGAAATAGGTGTTGGGTTAGGAGTTTACTACATAACCCAACCTAATCTTGCATCTCTGTCATGCATTGTTATTATTAATTACGATAATTACCAAGTTTTAGGGATGAAAGGCAATCTTAGTTTTTCAGTTTCACTATTAAAATTAACTGTAGTGTCAAAGGTTGGTGACATTGATATAAACGTAAGAAAAATATTAAAACAGTAATGGCATATTTTACGATCTGGGAGAACTCATCGGAATAAATGATACGTGGATAAGAAGACGGTTTGCAATAAAAGACTGCAACACAGCTATAGCCGGAGCTTATAATGTGGACGATTCCACAACCAATAACTTCCCTACAGGAGCATATAAGTTTGGAACGTTACTTGTGGCAAACTCTGGCTTTTTTGGATCTCAGTATTTTGTTCCTGACAATTTTAATGTAGATCCATACATATATATTCGGTCTATTAGTAACAATGGAAATTCTTTCAATAAATGGGCTAAAATTAAAGTAACAATTATAACATAGATATTCTTCATGGAACGACCTGGGAGAACTGATACCTGTGGCGAACACGGGAACTAAAGGTTTAACGTCTGCTGTTATGGCTAAAATGATTGGATTTTATATGGCTGTTTCAATTATTAAAAATAAGTATATAAAAATATCTAGCGTAAAGCCGTATAATCCTGTTTTTATCGAAGTTGTGTACGTTGGCAATGTAAATGGGTATCTGAAAACAGATATATACATAACTAGTGCAGCCGATGGAATTGTATATGTTTTTACCTCTAAAAAGGATGCGTATGGTGATCTTGATGGTGGACTTAATCTTTATAGAAAAGGGAATGACCTTTATTTGTTGATTGGCGATGGAATAACAGGAATGAAAGATGGTGGACTTTATATAAGAGGAACTGAAATCTCAACAGATGTGATTGATAGTGTTGATGGACTAACATTTGTCAAAAATATATGCAAATGATTGCTTCTGGGGGGACTCATGAATAATTTGAAGCTGTTCCCATTCATGTTTATAGGAAAGATAAGTGGTGAAACAGATTTCGATACATATAGAAAATCAGGAACTTATCATCTCGATGGTGCAAAAGGTAGCTTGCCTTTTTCTTATGGTGGACTTATTGTTTTTAATTGCGGAATTTTAATAGTTCAAATAGGATGCAATTTAAAAGTAAATGATTACTACATAAGGAATAATTGGAATAATGAGATGTGGACACCTTGGGCAAAAATTGGAACGACTGACCGGAATTAGATGAAATTTATTACCTTTGCACCGCACATGGCGTTGTGCATATCAGGATCGGGTGGCACCGGTTTGTACCGGACCACCCGTTTTTTAATCATGTCAGAAGTAGTTATCTGAGATCTTATATGTAATAAAACACAAAAGTTCCATAGTTAATGGCTGTTAGATTCTTTATTAAAATGTTACCGTTGTCAGACTCTTTATAAAGAGCTATTTTCCCACTATTAGAAGATTTATTGGTTGTAAAATAATTATCGATATTCTGTGTTATTAGCATTATATTAGATGATCCTGAATTGCAAAAAAACACACATGATGCAGATGTTGCATTAATTTTAAAACGTATTAATCCTGTATTCACACCAGTATCTATTATCTCATTTGCTCCAATATTCATTTCCTTACATTTTACCAATCTATTTTCCAACAGTTCTCCCAGAAGTGTTGCTAAGTTGCTTTTATCTATTTGAACAATTTCACCATTTGATCGCTTTCCGAAAATAGTAACGATGTCACTTACCACCGGAACTTCATTTAATTTTTTGTCTGCCATAATCGTATTTTTTTAATTATTTATTACTACTTGATTTTCTACCACTTGAACATATCCACCCGAAACAAGATTTTCCAAGTCGAATGCCATACCTATTCCGCTGTCACGGATACAGAGATAAAGAACCTCCTTATCGGTGTAATACTTGCCTTCTTCCAGCACCATGTTATGTACCCAAGGTATAGGATCATCCAGTGTGCCGGAGTGCTCTATCTGCACAACCTTGTACAAGGATTCCGTACCCGTTCCCGGCTTCCAGTCCTCCTGCGGTGTATGTTTCTGTATAACCTCATAGAGCGTGCCGCCATAGCGGAAGCGGAACTGCACATCAACCTCTGTACCTATCAGATCCTCCCATACGGGAAAGTACTCTTTCTTCGCCAATGCTTCCTCTACAGTAAGCCCGGCATTGTTAATGTTTGCCGCAATATCGTTTAATAGTGTATCCACACGATCAAGTGCTTCAACATCTATCGCTTCCGTATCGATGGAGGACGCTTCGGCAATCATCTGCTCCTTCTGCTTTGATGTGATTTCTTTCCACATAGCCACATCCTCAGGGCTGTTTATCAATACCTGATTCTCAAATCTTCGTTCCGACAGAGGCATATCTTCGGCCTGTGTCAGATAGCAATCATAACCTGCTTGTAATATCATATCGTTTACTCAATTAAATCCATACGTGTTATATACCAATGGTTGTTAAAGGCCTTCATCTCCAAAACATAAGGCCTTGCCATCTGAATTTCTGTTTTGTTATTGTAAGCTCCCATCAGTCCGCAGAAATAGTTCGTAGCCTTGTATTTATCCGGGTTCTTGGCCGCCCTTGATGTCATATCAACCACAAACTCCAGTTTCAATCCGTTCCATGATGATGCAGGAGGAAGAGTTATGGTTCCGCCCAAACCGTCAGCAGAGAAGAACGTAGATCCCTGAGTAGACGGATTCACGGTCATATTGCCTTCCGAATCAGCCAGACTATCCATATCGCTTCCCGGTGAGTAGAGAAGAGTGGCAGTGACCGTACCTGCCACATTCGCTTTCGTTGCCACAAACCCACCCTGTTCATTCACTCGGAACGGTGCGGAGTCAGGAGTCGCGGAACCTGCCCATATACGTATCTTCTGACCGGATGTAGAGCCGGACATGCCTGCGGAAACAGTGTTGTCGCTCTTCTTTATCAAAACCTGATTTCCTTGGAACAGGCTGATGCTGGCATTCTTAGCTATTATCAGGCTGGTATAGATAGGTCCCACCCCGCTCAGCTTTTCCCAGTATGTGGTGTTGCCCGGTTTGTTCGAGGCGGAGGACACATGCGTCTTCAAACATTTGTACACATCCCATCCGTCAATGGCTGCGTCATTCCTTATCAATGCGAAATCAATATACCTCGTACCGCTTGTCAGGGCTTCGTCATTACGGTACTGCACACTTGAGGCGGACCATTCCGACTCACGGAAGATACAGCCCTGTATTCCTTGTACGCCCTGATCTCCTTTGTCGCCCTTTTCACCGTCATCACCCTTGTCACCTTTATCACCTTTTGATCCGGTATCACCTTTCTCTGCCCATACATCGTATTCGGCAGTGTTCACCTCACCCGTCAGCACATAGCTACCATCATTGAAAGTGAACCGGTTACCGGCATTGTCTGTCCAACACCATAAGGGAGGATTGGTAGTGGATACCTTGGCTACATAAGAGCCGCCACCCATCGAAACGACACCCATCTTAGGAACAACCATACCAGTCCTAAACTGCCCCATCTGGGTGTAACCGTCACCCTTGTCACCTTTGATTTTTATCGGTGTACCCCATGCTCCGTCAGATGCGGACGCAGCAACCTTCTGCGACATCCATATGGCGGCACTTGTCGCATTTGTATGCCATCCTCCAGTAGTACCGTTCCCGGTAGGTACAGAAGGTTGGGAAGTGCTGTCATTATAAGTTATAAACACGCTCAATCCGTCAGAACCGGCTGCACCATGTAACTCGTAACTTTGCCGCATCACTTTTTCGTAACATTAAATATTTCACTTTACGAAAACTATATTTATGTAGAAAATGGATGCAAAAAAGATTACAGAAGACTACCACGACTGGCATAACATTGCCAAACTTCGACTTCTTGGCTTGAGCCGTTCTCAAATAGCAAAGAAGCTGCAACTTCCTCCCGGCAGAGTCATGCGGCTTTCCCGATTAAATGTTGATGAGCTTCTTCAACATGGCAATCGTCCGCGCCCTTCTTATTCCTGCCGTCTCGATCCTTATGAGGAGTCAGTTAAGCATTTGCTGATAACCTGTCCTTATTATTCTTCCACCCAGATTCATGAATATCTAAAGGAGAATAATCCCTCTTTTCCAAAAGTCTGTGAAAAGACTGTTTTCAATTACGTAAAAAAAATACGTAAAAGATACGATATACCTGCAAGAGTATAATTTTTTGCAGCAACAATCTTTTGTTCAGAATTCAATAAGAATCCGAACTGCATCCTTATTACCGAAATTTAAATAAAAGACATTATGAAATCCGTTATTTCAGACAATAAGATTATTCCATTCCTGCCTTGTTATAAAAGGACATCACAGTTGCATGAAACCAAAGTTAGTGATCTGAAAACTGTATATGGATGTAATGGATATGCGGTTTATGATTATATAGAAAATGAGATATTCCGTACAGGAAACCATTCATTGTATTGGTGTAAGAATATGCTTTGCAGAGTAGCGGACTATTGGGCACTCTCTCCGGAAGAAGTGGAGAAAATCGTGGAGTATTGTATTCAGGTTGACTTGTTCAATGCTGAGTTGTATACCAAGTATCATATTCTTACATCCGCAGAAATCAGGCAACAGTATAATAATGCCGGTTTCTTCATGGCTGTCAATTCATAATCACTAATCCGAAAATACTATGTTGATAAGATGTGAAATGTTAAAAAAACTGGCAAACGCTTTTATAGAGGTAGCCAAAGAGGAGAACCTGCCTGTAAATATCACAATGGGCAGGTCTTATACAGACTCCGGCGGTTCCAGACAAGTTGGTATTATTCTTGAATTTGACAGTTGGAACTCGAAAATCATCAATGATAAATTAGCTGACACCATCAACAGAATCTTCGAACTTAAATAATATATAATAGAAAGGGAGCAATATGGAAATATTAACGGCCCTGCAATGGGCTAAAAAGGGTTTTATCCCCAATGAGGGGGCCAAAGGTACAAAACAATGGACTAACAGCTTTTACTCTGCCAAAGCTGTCTATTTCAAAGACAGTGAGGTCCATGAAGATAAGGACACTGCCAAAGCCATCCTTTTTGCCAAAAGGAAGGAGTACCGGGATGTAGCCAAGAAACGGAAAGAGAAAAGAATAAAAAATGCTGCATACCGAGAGAAAATGAAAACCCAGTGGCAATGGTTACAGGAGGGAAGAATACCTAACGATAATGCCAGATGGGAAGTTGGAGAGGAGCTGAATAAGATGTTTTGTACATGTGCTTACGGAAGCAACTACTGTTATTGCCATATTGATGAAACACATATACCCAAAGATAGTGAAGAGATGCAAAAAGCCATTTTTGATTTTTAACAGAAATAACTGGGTATGACTATAAACGATATAGAAATGAAGAAGATTAAAGATTTAACAATCAAGGTAACTTATAGAGTTGGACTTAGTGATGTTGAAGTCCCTGACAAAGTTTATGATGAATTAGCTAAAGCTTATGATGAAGGTGGGTATGTACCTGAAGGGGATGATGAGCTTGAAAATGCAAATGAATGGTTATTAGATAATATCCGACAAGAGGATGCAATGGATTGGGAGTTTGAGATTGACGATTTTCAAGATGAATAATTCAAAACGGTATAGAAAGGAATGAATTATGAATAAAAGAACAATTCAAATAGATGTTATCGGTCCGATAGAAGAAACTGAATTAATGAAATGTAAATTGTATGTTGATGGTCGTGTGTGTGTAATCGGAATGTCACGATATGACTATGAAGAGTTAATGCGAGAAAAAGTGTTTATCCGGGATGGTAAGAGCGTTGATTCTGCTGGTGTGATAAACACGACTAACACTTTCATCGAAAAAGATTAATATTTAAAACGATATAGGTATGAATATAGATACTGAATTTAACGTAGGAGATAGCGTATGCTATCTGAGCGGGGATAACATTATCCATACAAGTATAAGCAAAATAACTATTGAAATATCCTATGAGGATGATAGCTTTTTGATGGTTTACAAACTATCTGACGGTGTAAGTGTGCCCAGAAACAATTATCCACAATGGGGAAAAAGACTTTTTAGAGATAAGGATAGTTTAATGAGATATTTATCAGAATCGTAACGGAACAATAGACTAACAGGCAAGTCACCGCATTGTATGCAGGCTGGTGATACAGGTTCGAATCCTGTTTGTTTCACACTGAAAAAAAAATTCTTAAAACGTATAATTATGGGAAGAATTGCCAGAAAAGGCTTTGAGTACTACAGGGCCGAAACGGACCGGTTCCGTGACATCAAGATCCGCAAGCTGAGAAAGGAACACAGCTGTGCCGGTTATGCGATATACCAGTATGTCCTGAATGAGATCTACCGTGTGGAAGGCTGTTATATCCGTTTCACACAGGACGAGCTGTTCGATTGTGCGGAATACTGGAACATGAGGGAAGAGGAGGTTCTCCGGATCATCAACTATTGTACGGAAACGGGGCTGTTCAATGCCGGAATCTGGAAACAGTACGGCATTCTGACAGGGCACTCCATCCAGATCCGATATGTGTCCATGTGTCACGCGGCCAAGCGCAAGACAGTCATTCCGGAAGAAATAAATCTTCTTTCCGAAGAAAAATCCTCCTTCCCGGTTTCCCGGGCACAGCTTCCTGTGGAAGCGGCGTCCGTTCCGATCTGTGGATCTGTGGCAGTCACCTCTGTTCCCTTCACGGAACCTTCAGAAGCGCCCGTTCCTTTGAAAGAGGGGATTCTTCCGGAAAAAACCGGATTTATTCCGGAAGAATCCGTGAATATTCCGGAAGCTTACAATATAAAGGAAAGAAAAGAAAACATATCATCCTCAAGCTCCTTTACATCCGTTCAGGAAAAGACGGATGAGGAGGACAATTCCATCCGGACTTTAAAATCCGATCTGGAATACCTGAACCTGAAGGATGACCAGATCCGCTGGGCGTGCATTCTGAAAGCCCGTTATCCGGCCATGCCCCTGGAGTACGCCATAGCCGCCGTCAAGGACAGCATCCGTAACGGTGACTACCGTTACAGTGTGGGCGGCTGCCTCACTCCGCTGATAGAGAACTATATCCGCAAGTACAACGCTGAATGTTCAGGAGAAAAGAGGCAGGACGGTTTCCGTGCCGCCCTTGAGCGTCTAGGCATTTCTCCGGCACAGCAGCATGAGATCCTGCATCTGTCCGCGGACTCCCCCCGTGTGCTGGAAGCCGCCTTGAAGGAAATCGAGCGCAGCAACGGGCGCATCAGGAGCCCGCTATGTTTTCTCAGGAGCAGGCTGACGTCCGTCCGGACCGCATGATATTTTGACATTAGTTAGTATGTGAAAGAACATTCCATCCTGCCGTCCCGCTGTGAAGCCGGTGCGGCAGGAACTTAAAAAAAACGAAAGATTATGAAATCACAGGAAGCCAATGCGATCCCCTTGCGGGAGATACTGGAAAAATACGGTCATGAACCGGTCAGGTCCTACCACGGCTATCTCATGTACAGCTCCCCTTTCAGAAATGAGGAGACTCCCAGTTTCATGGTGAACCTGCACACGAACAAATGGAAGGATTTCGGTGAGGACAGCTCGGGAGGTGTGGCTGACCTGGTCATGCGTCTGGAACGGTGCGATTTTCACTCCGCCATGCGGCGGATTGAAAAAAGCGACCTGTCCGCCCCGTCCGACCCCCTCCCTGTTCCGACTTCCGCCGGGGATGCCGGCACCAGCCCCAGACTGACTGTCGACAATATCAATCCCCTGACCAACAGGATGCTTCTGGAATACATGGGCCGGCGTGGAATTGATGCGGACATTGCAAAGGCATATTGCAAGGAAGCATACTACCATTTCAGCGGAAGGAAGGACAGGCGCTGTTTCGCCGTAGCTTTCCCCAATGACAAGGGAGGCATGGAGCTCAGGAATCCGATATTCAAGGGATGTGCCGGAGTAAAAGCCGTCACCTGTCTTGACAATGGAGGCGACCGTTGTGCCGTTTTCGAGGGATTCATGGATTTTCTCAGCTATCTCCAGTATGCCAGGGAACATCCCGGACTGCCGCCAATGAATTTCTGCATCCTGAACTCCACGGCCATGGCCGGCAGGTCCGGAGAGTTCCTTTCCCGGCACCGGCTGGTACATGCCTTTCTGGACAACGACAAGGCAGGCATGGACGCCCTGGAGAAACTGGAGGGGAATCTTGGGAAGGATACGGTACTGGTCAATGAGTCCGTCCGGCTGTATCCCCGGCATAACGATTTCAACGAGTTCCTGCAAGCCTGTAAAAAAAAAGCAATGACTGCAGGAAATGAGATGTAATACAGCAAACAATATGAAAGAAGTATCAGAAAAGATAACGGAAAGAATCCGCAAGCTTATCCGGCTCAAAGAATCCGCCACACAGATCGGATCTGAAGGTGAAGCCCATGCGGCGGCAGCGGCGGTACACCGCCTGCTTATGGAATACAACCTCTCCCTGCTTGATCTTGCCGGTGAGAATCCACAAAACCGGCTGACAGCCTGCGAATCTGACAGAATCAGCTACAAGGATGCGGCCGGCAATATCTGGAAACGGGACCTGATGAGGGTCTTATGTGAATACAATTACTGCAAGATGCTGCTCTACGCGGGCACAACCCATATGGTGGTAATCGGGACAGAGGAAAATGCGGCAACTGTCATTGCGCTCTTTGACTACCTGCGTAAAACCTTCAGACGTCTGTCCGAAGAGAAGTATTCCGGGTATGCGCAAGGCAGACGCGGTTACTGGAGAACCGCCAAAGGTAAGAAGGACTATATCCGGTCTTATCTGGAAGGCTGCATACCCGGTTTACGCATGCAGCTGGAGAAGTCCGGGCAGACGCCGCAGGAAACCGGCCTCATGATCTGTCACCAAAAACTGATAGGCGACTATATGGGCAGGTTCAGGCTTGTCAGAAGAAAGCCTGTGGCGAACAGGCATAAGACGAACCACAAGGCTTATATGACCGGAGTTGATGACGGCCGCCATATAAGTCTGAGCAGGCAATTGAAGGATAATACTCTTTTTTAAAAGGATAAGAACATGGGCTTTGTCAACAGACTGATCACATGGATCATGGACCGGCTTTCCGTGGAGGTCGATCCGGATGCCGAATGGTTTTAGCAGATCGTGAAAAGGATGGTTGCGGTTCATCCCCGTTCACTTGATTAAAAACACATAAACGAAAAAAATATGGAGATAAAAGGAAAAGTACTTACCCTCTTTCCGGTCAAGGAAGGAGTCGGAAAGACATCGGGCACTCCGTGGAAGTCCCGTGAGTTTGTGATAGAAACGCAAGACCAGTATCCGAAGAGGATCTGCCTGCAAGTGATGAATGACAACATGGACCGTTTTCCCATGGAGGAGGGTATGCAGGAAGGAGAAAACAGATGAGAAAGAAATTCTTTTTTCTGGGGATATTGTTGGGCGTCTGCCTGGCATCCCCGGCCCAGTTCTATTCCGCACGTACCAACCTGATAGGGCTGGCAACGGGCAACATCAACCTGGAGGGGTCCATGACGCTGAACCGCCGATGGTCGCTTCATCTACCGGTCCAGTACAATCCCTTCGTCTTTAAGGATAACCGCCAGTTCCGCAACCTGACTGTCATGCCGGGCGTGCGCTACTGGTTCGTGGAGTCCTACTCCAATTTTTTTGTCGGGATGAACACCCTGGCAAGCGGCTATTCGATCGGCAGGATATGGAACAAGAAATGCTATGAGGGAGAAGGCTACGGCATCGGCCTCTCCATCGGCAAGGCCTACCCCCTGTCAAAAACATGGAACATAGAATGGGAACTCGGCGGCGCCGCGGTCTGGGCGAGGTACAACGAATACCGTTGCCGGGAATGCGGCGCCTTCCTGGGCAGAAAACACGGATGGTATCTGATACCTTCACGTGTGGCGTTGAACATGATATATCTTTTCTAAATGTACGGTCCTATGAAAAAAAGAAACATACCTGTAATCCTTTTACTTCCACTGCTGTCCTTATCCTGTTCCCTGTCCCACAAGATGGAAAGGAGCATCAGCAAGGTCGGTCTCTCACAGGCCGGCAAGCGGCCTGCACCGGACACGACATGCTATTCCGTTCCCGAAAAAATCACCTGGAAGGACAGTTCGGGAGTGGAACATATTGTCACCATGGCCGAACGTGACAGCGTTACGGGTGAAGAGATGACCGTGTTGCAGCTGGACGAGGTGACCATTGTCGCGCGTAACAGGAACATCCCCGAGCGTGCCGGGAAAGTGAATCTGGATTTTGTCGTGACCGTTCCGGGCAGGCTGATAGATGACAAATGGCAGGTACAGCTGACCCCTGTGGCCTACAAGCGTGGCAGACGCATAGAACTGGAGAGGATCTTCCTGTCCGGCGCCGACTTCGTCAAGCGGCAGAAAAAAGGATACGCGCAGTACCAGGCCTTCATAAACAGCATCATCCCGGATTCCGCCTATCTGAAAGAGATGTTCGACATGAAAGGCTACCGCCGTGCCATGGCCGAGCTGGAGGAGGAGTTCTACCAGGCATGGAAGCATGACTATATCGCCCGCGAGGAATGGATTGACTGGACTGAGAGATGGAACCGCCGTTACCAGCACTTCAACGCGAAGATGGAACGGAACCGCATGGCCATCGCCGGCCACAACACCATCCTGTCCGTACTTCCCGCCTACTGGCTCCGCCGTGACCTGGACACCACGCTGATTCCGTCCCGCTACCGCATGTTCTCGGAAGGCACCCCTCTGAAGGTACGCAGGGTGACGCCGGAAGATTCGGCGCGTATAGCGGAGAGATACTTCGATTACAAGCGCATTGCGGAGAACGAACGCAAACGTGACGCGGTGTCACGCAAATATGAGGAGCTGGTTCGTTTCCCTTACCAGGCCGCCCGTCTGGATACGGTCATCAGGAACAGGAACAATACCTTCAGCTATTATTACCGGCAGGAGATGGATGTTACCGATAACACGAAACGTATTGACCTGACAGTAGACGGAAGGATACTTGCCGTCAATGGCAGTTCCGCCAATTTACCGTCCTCGGATACCATTACCTATTATATAAGCAGTATGGTGCAGTTCCTGGACCATGCGCCGCGGTACAGGAAGGAGAAGATATACCGCAAGGCCACGGCCAATACGACCGCCTATATCAATTATCCGGCAGGCAGATACCTGTTTGACGAGGAATACGGGAACAACCGTTCCGAAATAGACAAAGTCCTGGAAGCGATCAACAAGCTGACCTATACCGGTGAGTTGGTGATGGACAGTATTGACATGACCGCCACCGCATCCCCGGAAGGCAGCGCGGCCGCGAACCGTATCCTGTCCAGGCAGCGTGCCGTTGCCTTGAAGGAGTACCTGTCCGGAAGGACGGATGACAGGACCGGCATCGACACCCTGATCCGTCCCCGGTGGATTGGCGAGGACTGGCAGCTTCTTGTCCGCAAGGTACAACAGGATACGGAAATGGATGACAGGTCAGCCGTTCTGGATATCATGTCCTCCGTAAAGGATCCGGACGCAAGGGAGGCCGGGATCCGGAAACGTTTTCCGGATGCCTACAAGCATATCAGGGAGAACTATTATCCTCTGGCACGTGCGGTGAACTTCGCATTCTACCTGCACCGCCGGGATATGATAGAGGAATTCAAATACACCACCGTCCTTGACTCGGCCTACATGCACGGTCTCGACCTGATGGAGGACAGGCAGTACAAGGACGCGCTGGTGATACTGTCGGACTATAACGACTACAACACGGCCATCTGCCTGATGTCACTGGGCTATGATGCACGGGCTGCCGGAATATTGGAATCCCTGCCGGAAAGTTCCAATGTGTGCTACCTGCTGTCCATCCTGTACAGCCGTCTGAAAGACGACGGCAAAGCCGTGTCCTCCTTCATGCGCTCACTGGAACTGGACGGTTCCAAAGCCTATCGCGGTCGTCTTGATCCGGAAATCAACCGGCTGATAACAACGTATAATTTAAACCTGTCGCAATATGAATAAAATAGTAAGAATTCTGCCCGGCATATTCCTGTCCCTGCTGTCACTTTCCTCTTGTGACGGCCTGTTCACCGAGGATTGTATCTACAAAGGATACCTGCACGCCCGTAACGGGTTCCGTCACCCTTCCGATATGGGCACACCGGAACAGGCGGAGATGAACCTGATGGTTTTTCCGCTGACCGGTAACGGCGTGGCGGAATATGACAATCTTTCCATTCCTTTTAATGGAAGCGGTGATGCGTATGGGACCTTGCATATCGGGAGTTACGAGTTTCTCGCCTGCAACAAGGATGTCAACATCCTGGAGGATGCGGGCTCCGCCGCCACCGTCCGCCTGCGTGTTCCGACGGAACAGGGAAAGATCACGGCGGAGCAGGGATACGCGTATTCCTCTTCCGTGACCGGTACGGTCATGACTGACGACACCCTGCACGTCACCTGCGAGAGCAAACTGATGGTGCAGCGGATTGTCTTCAACATCACGGTGACGAATACGGGAATCCTGGAATATACCGGAATCACCGCCGAACTTGACGGCGTGACCACAAGCCGGTATGTACGTACAAGGGAAAAGGGAAGCGGTTTCGCCACCCTGCCTTTCACCGTCTCCCCTGAAAAGGAGAATTTCTTCCGGAAGGAAGTGCTGGTGTTCGGCATCAATAGCGGGGTGAGCAATGTCATCCGTCTTCATCTGGACGGGGACATGCCCGTGGATGCGGATCTTGACCTGAGTGATGTGTTCAAGGACTTCACCGCTGACGGTATCAGTGTGGACATCACCGTCCGCGTATCCCCGTCCCTACATACCGCATCCGCTTCCATCGAGGACTGGCAGAATGTGGAATGGGGCCAGGGAATAATTACTTATTAATACTGTTTTTTTATCATCAATTTAAAATTTTACAAAATGAAGAAAATGTTTTTGTTCGCAGCGTGTCTTGCCGTATTGGCATGCAGCTGTTCCGAGAATGAAGAAGGAACCGTCAAGGATGTCCGTGCCTCCTTGAAAATCAACGCCAACATCGGTGCTCCCGCTGTTTCCCGCGCGGAAAAGACCGCCTGGGAAGCCGGTGACAAGCTGGGTCTTTATGTCTGCAACGGTACTCTGGGCACTCCGTACAACCAGAATGCCGTCTATACCAACACCCCTTTCACCTATTCAGCTGCCGGATGGACTTCGGAAGAGATCCTGCTGGATGAGAACGAGGCGACGGTGTTCGCTTATTATCCGTATGATGCCACGCTGACCACCCCCTCCGCCCTTCCGGTGGACATCACCACCCAGACGGACCATCTGTACGGACAGGGCGACACCAAGGCGAGCATCCTGAACCGTAATGTGAACATCACGATGAAACATGCCCTTTCACAGGTCGTATTCCGCATGAAGAAAACGGAAGGATACAGACAGGAAGGCGTCCTTACCGGAATCACACTGAAGAATGTCGGTTCCGCCACTCCGTTGTATACCCGTGCCACTATGGATATTTCAACAGGTTCCCTGACAAAAACGACGGCAGGCAATGTGGAATTCAGCGCCGGCGCCACTCTGACAGACAAGGCCGTATCCTTTTCATCCATTGTCGTTCCGGTTGATGCGACAGCGGGCAAGGATATGCAGGCCGTGTTCACCATTGACGGAAAGCAGCTGCAATTCACCTTCCCGGCCGGAACGAAATGGGAACGCTCTTACCGTAATATCTACGACATCGTACTGGGGAATAACGGTCTGGTCATCGGCGGTGCCGATGGCAGCGGTGTGACCATCGAACCCTGGACAGACGATGTGAAAGGTGAAATCCAGCTTGTACCTGTAATCTGACTTTAAGGGGCGGGAAGCCTTTCTTCCCGCCCTGTTACAAACCATATCGGGGCTGCCAATCCCCCATAATCAGACAAAACGATGAAAATGAAGAATATTTTAAACAGCCTTTTCCCCTGGCTGGCCATGACAACCCTCCTGTCCCTGCAGGGCTGTGAGAATGAGGAAGGCACCGCAATCCACAGCCGTGATACCGTGTCCTTTGAAATTGACGCAGGGGGAGCACGGGCAACCGAGACAACGTTTGAGACCGGGGATGCCATCGGCGTCTATGCGGCAGTACGCATGTCATCAGCGCCTGCAACCTTGAAAACGTCCGGAAACTATGCGGACAACAAGCGGTTCGTCTGGAACGGCTCGCAGTTCGTGGCGGACGGGGACGCCAACGAAATAGCCGCCGGCTATGAAACGGATTATTATGCCTATTACCCCTACAGGGAAGACATGGGCAATCCGTTGGATTATGATTTCAGCATACAGGGGGACCAGCGGGAAGGCATCACGCTTTCCGACTTCATGTATGCGGCCAACAGGAGCGGAACAACCGATAAGGTCATAACGCTCGCCTTCTCCCACCGGCTGTCCCGGCTGCAGGTCACTTATACGCCGGAAGCGGGAGAGGCACTTTCCGGCGTGACCATCCAAAGGGCCAAGGCTACAGCCAATATCAACCTGGGAACCGGCACCGCCAATACCCTTGGAGCCACCTCGGATATACGGATGTATAATGACGGCGGCACATTCACTGCGGTCATTCCGGCGCAGGACCGGGATGCCGACGGTACATTCCTTACCCTTTTATTTGCCGACGGCACAAAAAAGGACTACACCCTTACGGCAAAGAAAGAATTCCTTGCGGGACATACTACCGTAATTCCGTTCATGGGCAAAGAGCTGCAGTATACCTTTACCGTCAGTCCGGAAACCATCGGCAGCGGCTATTCCGGCGGCATCTATAACTACGAAACGGTTTCAAACAAATATTATTCAATAAACGGGAAGCCATTGCCCGGCACTGAGAGTCCATTGGATTACACGGTTTCAACGACAGACGTCTGGATAACCCCGGACAAGGCGGGCAAAACAATAAAGGTGGCGGAAAACCTGAATACCGCTCCCCGAAACGGCAAGGTCCTGTTTACCCAGGCAGAATCCGGAAGGACTTACATCCTGCCGGTACAACAGTCCTCCGCTACCACGCGGCAGACCTTGCAAATCAGCACAACTGCGGGAAACATACCCGCTGCCGGAGGAGACAAGGCTGTCACAGCCGTTCTCAGCACTTATTATAACGACCACCGGGATCCTGATAAAAAAGAAAATGTAACGGTTTCCCTCAGTGGAACCGGGACGGGATTCAGCCTGTCCGGGAATCAGGTCCTGGCTGTCAACAATACTACGACAAATGCCAGAAGTATTACCGTAAAAGGCAGTTACAACGGCATAACATCGGATAACAGCCTGACCATAACACAGGATGCCGGTGCAAAACAATACGCATCCTGGAGCGACTGGAGTGTAACCGTATCGGCCAATCCGGAAACGGTTGCAAACACGGGAGGTACATCCGTCATCACGGCCGATGCAGCCCGTACCCGTGCGTGGACGTGGAACGGTGTCGGCGGTTCAGGAGGTACGGAAACAGACAGGGCCACACCGTCATTGTCGGCAGCCGGCAGCGGATTCAGCCTGTCCGGAACAACACTGACAGCAGGCAACAACACAACAACATCTGAAAGATCGTAAGCATTCGATAAACTCCCCCTTTCATTCTAAAAATGTGATATTACTTTTGTA
>OBXX01000242.1_pt1 | contig 40209 bp, 65 predicted proteins | sample 1495441 | NCBI WGS metagenome assembly OBXX01 (sample SAMEA2580168, study PRJEB22360) | human gut metagenome | biome: human gut; feature: human-associated habitat; material: faeces | place: Denmark | collected 2008/2010 | reverse complement strand
CCACTGTTCGTATGTCATGTTAGCGGGTACTGTCTCTGCCCTACCAGTGGCTGGATTCCTGGCCCTTCGCTGCATCTGAGACAATTCATCATCCGAGATATCACAGATGGTTGTGGACCGGCACCATGGATGCATAGGCGGGCAATTAAAGCCGGGCTGCTGCTCAGACACCTTAAACCGTTTACCATCCAATTTCCGGCATACGGTTGATGTCTTAAGATCCAGGGTTGCCACATAGATATATGTCTCAATGCCGCAATCCTCATAGGACTGCATTTCCATCTGGTTTGCCAAGTTGCAGGATTCAGTCCGTACCAATCTCCGGGCATTGCTGGCCCCCTGGGCATACTTGTTGGATATGATATCGGCCACCTCACTGTCAGTCCGACCTGTCACCATGTTGATCAGCAACTCCTGCTTTAGGTCCTGCGCAAGCGCCCTGGTATTATGCCAGATACGGTCTGAGTAATTGGAACCAGACCATTTGCTGTTAATCACCCGGTCTATTGCCTTGTGATCTATCACGGCGAAAGAAAAACCCAGCCCCACCCGTTGCTGGATATCAAAGATGCTCTTATAATATGCCTCGTTGGCAAGGTCTACATAATGGCTTGTGCTCCTGACCTTCTCCTGCTTATAAATCTGCTGCATGGTCAGGTCAATCTGGTTCTGGAGTTGCTGGAGCCGTTCAAGCCGTGCCTGGAATGCTGGGCTTTCCAGTTCTGCAAGGATCTCTGCCGCTGTCTGTCCCCTTCCTGGCGCCCTTAATGCCTGTTTCAATTCATCCAGGGAGGTCTTGTCCTTTAAGTCATTTAGCAGCCTGTAAGCCTCCGCATCCGTTAGATGATGCTTGCGCTTGTACCGTTCAAATATCTTATCCAACTCATGACTGATGTACCCTGATGCTTTTTGATACAGCTTTGCGATATCGTCCGCCGTATCCTCCGCAGACTGCATGTAATCAAACATCCTCTGGGCCTTCCGGCGCTCCCAGTATGACAGGCTACTCATCTACACCACCCGGCTTCTTGTGTACATCCGGTTCATCCTCATCTCCAGTTGGCGGAGTATTACTCCCAAGACCAAACATGGCCCGCTGCTGCTTTAACGCCTCTTCGGCTTCCTTTTCCACCGCAGCAACCTCCGCATCCACATCATCTACAAACGGTACCTGAGACAGCAAAGTCCTTTTGCTTATCTTTCCCCACAGATTGGAGGTAATCTGACTGATTTCCAGAAGGTTTTTAGGAAGCGCACGGGTAAATGTTGGGGTGATGCCGGATATATCAATATTTATCGCTCGGCTCTTACTCAACCATCCCGAAAACAGACGCATCCGCTTGCGTAGCCCTTTTTTGTAATATCGTGTCTTAATCTTGGTTATGTTCTCCATACCCAGCAACTTAAACTCCATTGCAACTCCAGATACATTCCCACCAAAGGATTCATCTGTCATACATGGAATGTGTGAGAATTTATGTATATCCTGCTCTACAGCTTTTTTTAATATTTCCACTCCCGTCTCATCGAATGTCCGAGTCAGATATTCCGCTTTTGCATCCTTAGGCAGTTCCAGTAGCTTATCATCCTTAAGCCGTTGTGCTGCGGTTTTTCCATCAGTATCCTTCGTATCCTCATCTCCAAGCAGGGCACCATAGAGGGCCAGGATAGAATCTATAAACTGCTCCTTATCGGTGATACGGTCGCTCATCAGTGCGTTGTATGCATCTATCAAAGGTATTTGTAGTTCAAAGTCGCCTATCGCAAGTTTATTATTCCTATATTCGATTACGGGTACCTCGTCAAAATAATGCGGTTCTGGTTCCTCCAGAAGGGACTGAGGCCCCTCAATATCGCGGATATTCAGCACATATTTATAATGCCTGGTTAGCACTGTTGCAACATAGACCATCTGATGTCTGTCACTATCATCCTTCCTCGCATAATAATAGACCGCAAATAGTTCCTTCTGCTCAATGGTGTCATCATAGACCATAAATGTGTTTTCAGGCTCCAACGTCTTGATTGTCAGGTCAGTATCGCCTTCTTCTGGATACACATATTCATAGCACCGCCCATATATAGACAGGTCAAGTCCGTTATCACCATCCGCCTCATCGGCTCCGGCAACTTCAAATGCATCCATCAGCGGTTTGATGTCCTGCTGGCTTTTGTAGCTTACGGGATTTCCGATAAAATAAGAACTGGCTGTGTCTGAAATATCCTTTGCATGGTTACAGACCAGCTTTGTCTTTCTCTTCTCACCCAGTATCTTGTGTTGTCCTTCATAATATTGTTTCAGTTTCTTTAATCTACGCACTTCCTTCTGGTGTTTCATGATTAGGGTGCGGATAGCCTGCTTATCCGGGTTAAGCTCATCCCATCCATCGCGCGGCATTGTGTATGTATATATGGTAACCACCTCCTCAATGTAAACCGTAATCGGATTTCTTCCTGACCTTTGCCTTCCTGTTTGTCATTACATCTTCCAGCGCATACCGTACTGCATCAATGGTATGGTTATCCTTGTCCGGATAACTGCCTTTGAAGTTCCCATTCTTATCCTGCTCCAACTCATACCCGGTGAATTCCCTTGCGGCATTCGGGCAACGATGCTGGTCAATGATGATTTCATTGACTTCATCTGCCAGGAACTCCATTCCAAAGTCCACTGAGCCTGGCCCCTTCCTTGCTCCTACTACCCGTAATCCCAATTCATTCAATGCATCAATTGCCCTGGGGTCCTCGCTGTCCGCTGTTACCACTTTATTAAGCGGATTATACTTTATAATCTTGCCAGCCAGCCTGGTATTCCCCATCCGGGTTCCGTACACTTCACCAAACAGAAAAAGACGCTTTCGCGTCCTGTCATAATGCATTTTTTCATATGCTGCCGGGTCAGCGCCGAAACCAAAATCCAACCCCTGATAAATCCGGTCGAACCGCGCCATTTCTTCCTCTGTGATGGGCCTGACTGTCACATTATCAAATACCTGCCCGCCTGTACCTGTGGCAATTCCAAGATATTCATGTTCGTATGCCTTCGGCTTTGTCTCCTTCAACGATTCTGCTTCGATAAAGAACTGTTCTCCCAGCCATTCAGGTGGTACTGACCTGTAATCGCTATGGTGGACGATTGTATCTTCCCTACTCTGAAGGATATCTTGGTTCACCCAGTTATTCAAAGATTTAGGCGGATTCCAGGAATAGAAAACAAAATACTCTGAACCGCCACGCATCAGCGACTGAAGTATTGTTCGTTCCTCTTCCTCGCCGTCAAACTCCGCCCGCTCTTCGAACCAGATATACTTAAAATATCCATTCGCCAGCTTCACGGATTTTATCTTCTGCGGGTCATCCGCTCCACGGAAGATTATCTTATTACCAAACGGTATGTATGTCAGGCTTAACGGGGAATATCTTATCTTCCAGTCATCCGCAACACCAAGTACATTAATTGCCCAGATAAGCTGCTGGAATACTGACTCCTCCAGAAACCGCCCGACCTTACGCATTGCAATGGCATTTGCCTGCGGGTCCTGCATCATCCCAAGAGGGATTTCCACACTGATGAACGATGACTTAGTAGAGCCACGGCCGCCAGCCAGCTTATAATGGGTATGCCGATGTTCTGCAATATCCCGGTGAAGTCCATAGAAGGAAGGGGCTATCAGGTCAGATAGCCTAACTTGTGTCCGGCTTTGGGATGTCATCAATTATCATCACCCCTCCTATCTGCCCGCTGTGCTCAATGTCCTGCTTATCCCGCCACCTATCCGGTCTCCGGTTCTTCAGCCAGAATATCTGTGCTGTGGTATCTGGCACAACCTCCTTGACCGTGACTGTGACCTTATCTCCATCGGCCGTTTCCTCTGTCTTGGTTTCCTTGTATGAATATCCAAGTGCTCTCTTAAGCAGTGCATTCTCAACCTGGATGTCAACAATCTCTTTTCCCTTTTTTAAGGCCTCCGATATATCCGGATACTTCTTTTTCCACTCATATAACGTTGATGTGGTAATTCCGGCGTTCTCTGCTATCTGCTCATCAATTAAACCGTCTCTCGCCCAAGCTTCCAATTTCAGCAAGCCTTCCGGTGTTAACCAGTATTCAAATTTTCCTTTCGCCATCAGGCTCACCTCCTTTACTCGCTTTATGCTACGCTACTCCCCCATCATCTTCACTGTTTTATCCAATGCCAACATCATGTTGCAGTTCAGTGTTATTTCCGATGCCCATATGGCCATCAAACGGTAATCCGCAGCAGTTATTTTCTCCTGCATGGTGCGTTCCCATATTGCCTTAGTAAGGTCAAGGTTCCTGTCAGTAATCACAATCCTCGCTGGCTTAACTCCCAGCAATGATTTCATTGCTTTCTCTTCCATGTCTATTCCTCCTTGATAATATATTAAAGGACACCTGATTTCTCAGATGCCCTTTATAACTACCCTCAGTTTATTCAGCTCCTCGATCATAGAATTGGGAACGATGCTATACCCAACCAGCCGTATTGCTCTGGGCGAATCTTGTCCCACCTCTATCATTCCTTTAGCTTCCAGGTGCATCAGATTCGTTGCCACAGATGATGTGGATTTTAGCCCCACAGCCTTTCCTATTTCCCGGATTGTGGGTGCACACATGTGCTCCTGTGTGTAATCAAGGATGTATTGATATATCTGTGTTTCTCGCTCTGTCAGTTTCATGATGATCCCCCTTTTCTTATGGTATTATAATTTATTGAGTTATATATGCATATGGTAATTTTATCCAACAATGAATGGAGGAGGTCCCGGGCACCCTAAGTTTCAGGTGCCGGGGAAAAATGAAAAATGGATACACCAAAATAAGCAAAACGCAGCTACCAGGATATAATGCCCAGCAGCCGCGTTTTGTTTAGTAGGGGGAAAGGCCGTAGGCACTTGCCTTTTGGCCTAATTATATTATAAAACGGAATTGGCGGAAAAAACGGAAAATCGCTATTTTACGCCTAGTTTTTTTAAATACGCATCCCTTATACATTTACGAGGAAAATCCTCATTCTGCGGCATTCCAATTTTCTTTGCAATTGCCTTCCATGTTAGCCGATCCATATACCATAGTTTAAATACAGTCCGTGTCTGCCCATCTTCTATTGCTTCCAACCATGCCTTAATTTCTTCGGCCTCCTTTTTTTTTCTCTTGAGCAGATTCTCCTTCCTTGTATACTTTTCACGATCAAACCCAACAATACTTTGAGGTTTTGGATATCCATCCCGATAATCGAGGATAGTGCTATTCCCCATTCCTGCATCTGTACTTATCATCTCTGACAGTTCAAATTCCAGACAGATAATATCCCACCTAAGTTTATTACGATAATTATCTAACCTCTTTTTTGTAATCTTCAATTTCTAACTCCTCCTATACAGCCACGCGCTCCCTGACGCTCCTAAGGGTATGTGGCGTTGACTGTGCATAATACTGCGATGTAACTGCCGGGCTGGCATGTCCCAGGACCTCCTGGATGGTTCCTATATCCACACCCTTGTTTTTGAGGTTCATCCCCAGGGTTTTCCTCATTTTATGTGGATACACCCTACAGGTAAGACCGGCCCTTCTTCCTATGGCCTTCATTATGCTCCGGTATGAGCATGTGGTCATCTTACCATAGGGTTTTCTGGTACGGGTGAACATATATGGACTATCATCTGTCCGCGTTTCTAGGTACATCTTATAGTAATGTCTGGCATCATCATCCAGATAAAGGGTCCGATATTTCCCGCCCTTCTCGCCCCGGATCCAGATGTCTCCTGTTTCCAGATTAACCTGCTCTAAGGTGATCTCTGCAATCTCTCCCACCCTGGCACCAGTGCTGCGGAATACTTCGATGATAGTCCTTCGCGCCGTTCATACTGAGCCAAATACCACTCTATATCCGTTTCATCCACCTGGTCCAATGATTTATTATTAATGACCGTAATCAGCCGCTTAATTGCTCCCAGGTATCCTTCCATTGTACCGCGCTTAAGATTCCGTTTTTTAATCATAAAAAGCTGGATGAGGTACTTATTACGTTCTGCTATGCTGTCTTTCTGCTCTATATCTGCCAGGACAATATCGTCTGGCGGCGCTTTTTTCAACAGCGCAATTAATTCCCTTACCGTCATTGCTGTCTCCTTCCGAAAAATTCTAATTCTCCTGATCCAAGTTTAGTAATGCTAATATCTTCTCAACAACGAACTTTGGAATATAAACAACTCCATTTTCTTCATTGGTGTCCAAATAATACGTCAAATCGGAAATAACTTGCGGGATTTTTTCTAGGGTATTAATCGCTTCTTCGATAGCATAATCTTCAGGGTCTGGATATACATACCGACACCCATAAGACCACGTTGGAGCACCAACCATCTCTGCATAATCCTGTAATGGATTTTGCATACCCTTTAGCAATTCTATTGCATCTTTCGGTTTCATATTTTCCTTTCTCCGGTCTCCCGGAAATGCTAATTTACGTTCTGTCCAGCCCATTGCTCTGCCATTGCATGGGCTATCCCAGGAAACGTCTTTGCTCTATTTTTAGCATCCTCTCCGCGTTTTGCTGCCCCGTATTTGCTCCTGTCTTTTCTACCGGTTCCGGCCGGCACATATGGCCCTATCGGAGTAACAATATCTGTTGGCACTAACGGTGGAAGCCCCCGCAACCACAACCTCGTTTTTTTTGTGTAGCGATGTCCGAACTGCCAAGGTTGAATTTCCTGGCTATGTGGGGGCATGCGGAACACTGTACTTGACACTGGGTTTTCCACAGCTATCTTCGGACAGTCAGCATTCAGGAAGTGCAGAAAAAACTCTTTTGCCGCCAGCCCCTTTTTATATCGTTCCTGGTCAAGCTGTCCCTTTCTAGGATATAAGCGGCAAGCCCCTGCATTGCTTAAATATGTACACGGCGGAAAAGCAATAATCATATCCCACTGTATTTTCAGCAACTCCAAGGCATCCACCTGTAAATGCCACTCTGGATGCCCACCAGAACAGGATTCTATATCACAACTGTAAGCTTCATGTCCTAACCTTCGTAACTCATTCGTTACCGACTGCGATTCCTCACATGCTACTAAAATTTTCATATCTGAAAGGAGAAACCCGGATTTTATGCGGCCGCAACTCCGTCCTCCTTTCATCGTTTAAATGTTAATACTGCTGATTATCATTTAACGGACAAATTCCAATTACAGAACAAGATATACTGTCACACCATATCGGACATTTTTGGCAATAAGTTCCGTTAAAATCCTTAGGCACAACAACCGATATTGTCATTATCTTTTCATCTTCTGTGATTTTTGAAATTTTACATTCATTACTTTTATCTGTTTCATACAAACCACCATTTTTTATAAATTTCATATTTTCTACCTCTGGAAAACTTAATATCTCTTAAAAGTATCATCATAATCAAAGCAGTAGCAACTTGGGTGATTAACATCCACCTGTTCTCTTATATCAACATTACAAATTACCATTCCTTCTGTTTCTTTCTCACATTCACAATATATGCAATATTTACATATATATCTTTCTTCTGTCTTCTGGTATCATTCTTTATCCTCCAGATACTAATCTTCAAAACATTTTTTTGTTTCCACTGGAACATCAAAAACACTTATCTTATTGCAATACCACTGCCCCCTATGGAATGCTTGTAGATTGCAGTGCCTACAATTTTCGCAGCTTTTTTCCCGTTTCTTTGTTTCAATAATCCCCAACAGCTCTTTGTTTTTAATCATACCAATACCTCAAAATTCTAATTTTCATCGTTTAATACAATATTTCCTTTCAGTCATTTATCCAGCCTATCCCCTGGCTAAGTAATTGGCAGGCTATCGTACAGTCTTCCATAACCTCCAGGTCCATCCTTCCACGGTTCGGGTCTAACTCGTCCAGATATACTCCCCCGATACAACTATGCCCTATCTCCCTCTCCTGCCTAGCCCGGCGTTCAAATACCTCCGGGAAATCAATCCGAATCTTATTCCAGTATCCCATGCCGCCTTTTACGCAACCAATGCAGTTGTTGTTTGGATACCCCATGTCATACATTACTGGGCGTTTCAGCCCCAGTTTATCGGCTATCCCGTGGCACTCTGCTTTTGTCAATCCATTCTCAATCAACGGGAACTCATGGTCGTAGTCAGAAAGCGCTTTAACAACTGCGTCTGCTCTGTGCATCTCATTCACATCATAACCCCACACATATGTATGATGGTCTGGATTCGCTGCCTCCCAGTCTCTGCGTACCTGTTTTTTCAACCATTTAGTGCAGGGTGCTCCAAAAGCTGTGTTTATGCATCTGGTATTTTCAATTACATCATCCACATCTTTGTATTTATCTGATTGTATAGGCTCAATCTTTCTTCCCAAAATCGCCTCGCAATCCTTCAAAAATCTCAGACTATCAGGATGTTGATTTTCGACATGAGTGTAAATAATTTTATCAATATCCTTAGCCAAGTAACACGCCACAAAAGACGATACTCCGGTGCTAAACCAACATACTTTCATAGGTACCTCCTAAAATGAATAATTACTATTATCGCTCACCAGCGCTAATGTATTGACTGGTAAATCCTGTAATTTTACCATTCAGAAAGTGATCACTTTACCCGGCCAGGACTGTTTTACTTTCTATTTCTTTAATTGCTTAAATAGCGATTTAGATGAATACTGCATTTCCTACTTTCGCATGTACAAAATCAGCATCCAGCATTTCTTTCCACTGTTCTTTACTGACTTTCATATCAGCAAAAACTGTATAGTTACTTTCACACCATTCACAAAGCTCGTCCAGTGTTTCAAAAACTGGGCTTACCGGGCTACCTTCCGTTGTGGTTTCCCAAAGCTGAAAACCTTCTCCTTTTGGTGGACCTAGAAACGGCTCAAAATCTGGGCAACCATAACTTGTTAAAGCAATTCCCTTTAAGGTCGCAAACCGTTTACAGTTATCGCAACCTCCCGCGCTATAATCACTGTCATGACAATAATTGGAATAATATCCATACCATATTGTATTAAGGGGCCAATCAAAATTTAATGGCACCCGTTTCAATGCTCTTCCCATGCTTTCCCTCCTCGCTCCCCATAATCATGTTCTTTTTCCTCTTCCCAGATTACCTTAATAACCTCCACTTTATCGAGCGGAATGCAGAATGATCCTTGAGCATCCCACTCTCCAGCCTTCCACTGCTGTTCAAACTCTTCCAAACTATCAGCCAGCAAAAATCCGGCTTCCTCTTCTGTCTGGTACATAGTTCGCATCATTGCATCGTCCGATTCATCCGGCCAGCTGAACAGATGATACATCTCGTAGTTGTCATAATCCCATAACGTTAACGCTACTACATACCCATCTATCGGCCATCCAGTGCTGTTTACCCGTCCTTCAACGAGTTTTGGTCTATATCCCTTCATCCCTCTGCCTCCTTATATGGATCCGGTGCTGGATGCCATGCAATCACATCAAGAAGTCCTTCATCATCAACCTTCCACCATTCTTCTCTAACATCATCATAATATCCAACTTCAACATATCCACGTCTAACCGTAACGTGTACTATCTCTCCACACGGAGGAAGGTCCCTTTCAACCGGAACCCACTTATTCTCTGTTTTTGCGGTTGGAATTTTTCTTATATCCTCGATTATGTACTCTTCTCCCTCATATCTTGCAATAAGCAGTTTTTTTACATCATCCGAATCAATTAGTCTTCCCATTCTGCTTCCTCCTCTAAATCTGTGTTTAGTCCATCTCATCTCTTATCTCTCTTAAGGTATCCAGCGCGCTATCCAGATCATTGATTGCATCCTGGAAATCTGGTATTACTGATTTTAAGCTGTCCTTCGTTATTTTCCGATATCCAAACAGTTTATCCGCTTCGGCTGCAAATTCCGGCCCTATCTTGTCCGACATGATTCTTATGCAATCTTCCCATGTCTGGATGTTTTCCCATTGTCCGTCAATTTGTATCACCTTTCATTCACTCCTTTTCTAAATGGGCATTTTGATTACTTGGACGTCTGGAATGATCCGGGCATATTTCCGTCCTATCATAGGCTGGACGTAGATATGCTTGTGTCATGGGCGATGGATGTTTTTCCATGTCTTTTATTGCTGCCATCCTTTGACGTTCAGATTTTTCTGCACATTGATCATCTTTCATTCCGATGCTTCTCCCTTATGTATCTCTGCCAGGATCTCCCCAACAGCCTTTGCAAATTCACGTTTTAGGGCTGGGATGTTGTCAATCAACTCACCATTAGTTACCTTACGCTTGATTCCTGTCCTTTTCCTATATTCGGACTCGTAATCCTCATAATTGACCTTATTTTTTCTTAATCTGGCCTTCACCACAACGTATGTGGCGCATCCAAAATTTGTTGTATCTCCTCTGGCATCAATAAGCGGCTGTATAATTTCCTGTCTGGTCTTTCCCATCTCCGCCTCCTGGGCCATCCGGCGCCGCTCCATCTCCTTACGGCTGTCCTCCTCCAGGTTAGAGAGGATAGGCTCAAACAATGATCGCAGTTTTTCATCTTCGGATATCACCTCCAGGCATGAGGCTTTCTCAGCCCCTGTAGCGTACTTATAATCCTTAATGGCCTGTTCCGATACAAAGCCATATACGTCACGCATTTTCCGATATATTCGGGTCAGAACATTGTTGAAATCTGAATACAGTTCCGGGTAGTCCTTAACCATCCTATCCACCCTGCGGCGTATCTCAATCTTCCAGGTATATGCTTCCGATATGGTTTCCTGTTTTCTGGGCTTATCATCATCCCTTTCCAGAAGCTTAATAATTTTCTCCTGATTGTTCTGTACTGCCCGGAACTTAGCTTCCATAACGGTTATCATATCCGCTCTCAGTTCCGCAAATTTTCGGTCTATGTAAGACCGATCTAAAAACAATGCACTCCTCTCATTTGGTTTCCCCATATCAATCATCTTCCTCTCATTCCGTCTATAAGCGCCTTCCTGTTCTGCTCCGCTATCAAGTCCCTAACCGATTCTTCTGGGAATGGCAGCTGGAAGGTACGCTCCTTAATTCTGTTTGTTATCCTGTCATCGTATCTCAAATCCTGTAGGCACAGATTACTGGTGTATATGGTAATCAGCTTGTCCTGATATCGGCCATTAATAATGCTATAAAATCGCTCTCCAATCCAGTCCTTTGGCAGCTCAGTGCCAAAATCATCTATCACCAGGACCTGGACCGTGGACAATGCCCTTAGTAGGTCGCTCTCACTTCTGTCTTTGTCATCCCATGTGGCCTTTATCTCGTTGATAATCTGCATGGAACCAGCAAACTTAACCTGCATCCTGTATGTACTGACCATCTCGTTTGCTATGCTTGCGGCCATCCGTGTCTTGCCTGACCCTTTAGTCCCGGAATATAAGTACAGCCCCATCCCGTCCTTACGCATACCTTCCAGGTTGTCCAGGTAATATTTTATGGCAGCGCATGTATTAGCAATCGCCTTTCTGCTGCCCTCATTGCGGTATACATCCAGCCTGAAGGACCGTATATCCAGCGTCTTGAATGCCTCAGGGATGTTTGCGAACTCCAGCTTACGTTCCATAATCTGGCGCTCTACCAATCCACATCCACATCTCCGGCCATACTCAATGCCATTGTTATCTCGCCAGTATATCCAGCCGCTCCCATGACATACGGGGCAGATATCAGAAACCGGTAAATCCTTCTCCGGCTCCTTCGAGGTAGTCAGCATCGTACTTCTGCGTTCCCCCTGTATGCGGTTGACCATTTCCTGCAACGGGTCCACCATTTCCACCTCCTACATAATTTGCATCCAGATAATCCACATATCCGCTGTTGAAGAACGTGCTTCCGTTCTGCGGTTTTCTCCAGGACGCATCCCGCCTAAGGTCATCCTTGTACCGTTCAATTGACCTCATAAGCTCATCCTTCCCAACCTTTAGAAGCTTCTGTTTCTGGGTATCGGATACTTGCCCTTTCCCCTTCTTGCATGGATACAATTTCCACAGGGTTTCAAACAAGGCAGATGCCTGCTGTTTCCTGTCATCGGATGCACTATATATATTATCTTCTTTCTTTATTTCTTTATTTCTTTCTTCTATTGTTGTCGTTCGTTTGTCGTTAGAATGTCGCTCGCCTGTCGCCTGGGTGTCATCCTGCCTGTCATCTGACTGATACAAATCATAGTTTTTTATTGTAAATACGCTATATTTGTTTGTCGCCTTGCTTGTCACTTCGCCTGTCGTTTTTAGGTGGGAAATTCCGGTCCTAACCTCCCGTTCTGTAAGCCCTGTCTCATATGCAAGGTTCTTGATAGACGATACAAAGGAACCACGCGGAACCGTTGTGCCCATGAATTTTCCATCCTTCCAGTTGGCCTTAAGGAGCATATGGATGAACAGCACCTTCGTGTTGATATCCTGATACCATCCCCAATCCAGAAACTTACGAAACAGTTTGATGTGTCCATCCATACATGATTCCCTCCTTAAAGCTCCTCTATCGTCACTTCAATGCGAGGCACCCCGGATGTGTATTCAAACTCGTGTGTGGTGTTCTTCATATGGGACGGGTCATCATCACTCAGAACTCCGCATTTCACCAGGGCATCCTCAATCACCTTGTCCGCAAAGGAAAAGACATTCATCACGTCACGCCTACGTCCTTTTGCTGGCTCATAGAAACTGTAATGGAGGATGACCGGACCATTGGCCTTATACCGCTTCAAATCCCTCCTGATGGCATTGCTGGCAACCATCATATAATCACGTTTAAGCCGGCCGCCTGCATGTGGGTTCCTCCCAAGCTCCGCTATGTACTCATTCAGACCCGGAAATGTCCTGTCCTTGTAATAAGTTCCTGAAATAATGAATTTCATAGATAGCTCTCCCCATATCTTCTCCGAAAATTTTCACGGTTCCCAATATATGCCTCATAGGCAAGCTGCCCCATCATCTTCGACATCTTCTCAGCCTTTGGGTTCCCATGGATTTTCTCAGTATTCCTACCCAAGGTATGACAGTCTGCACAGCAAGGGACTATCAATCCATCTTCATCCGCTAACTTCCTGCGGCCATTCCCATAAATGAGATGATGTTCTATATTTGTTGGCTTACCACAAAAAATGCAAATGTTATTATACTCCGTCACAATCCCTGGCACTTTACACCTCCGTCATAAGCTCAGAATAATGGATGGGGTGTGTGAGCACCTTTGTATGCTTACAGTAATCACACATCTCACACCGCAAAGGCTCAAACTCACCGGCCTTCAATGCATTGATTTTTGCAACATTGCTCTGCACCTCAATTAATTTTTCCTGCAGGTGTGCATCATCAATCCCAATGATTTCTATATCAGGCTCCTTCTCTTTACTTGCCACGGCAATGAAGAACGGCAATGTCTTGCCTGTGTTCTGGCGGACAATCTCCTGATACACGGCGCCTTGGATGTCATAACCCCAGTACTGAACAAAATCCATGTATCCTACATCACGTACCCAGAATGTATCGCGGATGGACTTCATGACTTTCAGGTCCACGATGCATACATCCGGGATGAAGCTGTCCAGTTTGACCTTCCAGAGCGTCCCACCTATCTCCCCGGTCATGATGACCTGCTTCTGGCCCCCCATGTACTTCATGAAATATTCATCCCGTTCTATCCGGTTGATGATTTCCTCCGCATGACGGTATTCCGTCTTTAGCACACCCTGTTTCGTGAAGATTTCTGGATTCTGGGCCTTAAAGAGGTTGAGTGTCCCCTCAAAGTGGGCATCCACATACGCCCCGACCATAAGTGCCACGGTCTTCTCCATCTCCCATTCCCCACGTAATTTCGCAAGGGCCTGGGCCTCGCATGGGATTTTACCCATGCTGCCACAGAATTCCTTATATTGGCTGACCGACATGTAAGCCTGGTTGGCCTCCTGGCTGTAATAGTTCTCTGCTGTCAATATCATTTAAAGCGCTCCTCTCCTTCTGGTGGTATGAAGGGGTCAACCATGGCAGGCTTATCCCCTTTCGTCATGTCATCTGCTTCCCCTTCAACGTGACACCCCATAAGGGCATTCGGAATATATACCCTGGCAAAGAAGGCAGCCGCACGATAGGCAAGCATCTGCTTAGGCATGGTCTTCCATTTGCTCCCGGGCTTTCCGTACCATTCCTCAGCCTTCGCCATCTGTATGGTCACCTCTGTCCCGTTGATGATTTCCCCTGTCTTCCTGTCCTCCGCCTGGATATAGCATCCCCAGGTATCTGTATATGGTTCACCCGTGTATACAGGACGTGCGTCTTTGAATTCATGGCAGGCCCTTATCATGCTCATGCAGGCCTGTCCGCTCCACAATGGTTTCCCTTTCACTACATACAGGTTCTGCATCACGAACATGGGGTTGACATTCATCCTGTTCGCCATGTCAACAGCAATTGTACAATCCATTGGCTTCCCTTGATATGCTGCCGGAACAAGGGATGAAGACGCGAACATCTTCCCTATGTCATATAATTTCTGGAAACTCTGTGAGTTTGAAAACGGTGTTGCCACCTCATGCTTCTGGTCATTCACCACTATTTCTTCCATTGTCATCCTCCTACAATTCCACAACAGTCAAATCCGCATCATCAGTTGTGCGTGTTGCGATAAACTGCAGCCCCTTGTCCTTACACTTGCGGTAAAGTTCATTCCGCATGTCGGTTGACAGCTTTTCCACCCCGTCAATCAGTATGATTTGCAGACCATTCGGTTTCTGTATTGCCACATCAATGCACAGGTCCAGTTTTTCTCCATCAGACAGGTTACTGATGGGAAGCCCGTGAATTAACGGGATTCCATTCTTGACCGTAAGCCCATCAATCGGTATCCTGGCCTCCTGCAGGATTTCCCCAGGAAGGGACCTGGCCTTCTCAATCCTATCCGTCAGGGACTTTGCTTCTTCTGACAGCTTCGACACCTCCCCCTGGAGGGATTCCATGCGGCGGTATTCATTCAGGTGGCCTTTCATCTGCTCAGCATACTCTGCCTTTTCCATCAGCTCCGTGGTACTTCCGGGCTCCTTAGTGGCATACTCTTCGTACTGTGACAGCTCTGCATCATATTTTGATACATTGGCTTTATATGTCTGTTCAGCCAAATCAATCTTGTCCTGTTTCTTTTCCCCAAGACCGGACAGCTCTTTTTTGCAAGAGCGTATCTGTTCCTCCAGTGAGGCAATCTGTTCCTTGAGCCCAGTCTCACGCCGTGCAAACTCCTTCTCGATGGCAGATATCTCAATTTCCCGGTCAGCTTCATAAGCCCTCAGTTTGTTGCTCCTGTTCTCCAGCATCCTTTTTGCCTTGTCTATGGTCTCATTATCCTTACGGATTTTTTCAATCTCCCGGTAGAGCTCCCCAACATTCTCGCGTTCCCAGCGGTCCGCCTCGTATCCTGCCGGGATTGTATCGGAAATATCCGCGATGAAAGCCCTCTTATTCCTTATGTCCCGGTTAATATCCTGCCGGTGCTGGAAGTACCATCCATTTTCCGCCTGGATGTCGTTGAGTACCTGGAGAATGTTCTGGTCATAGGAAACCCAGTCAGGTATCTCACCAAACCATTCCCGTATCTTGTTCATGTCCCATGGGTACTCAATCATATCCAGAATGATGGCGTTCTGCTGTTTCCTATCCATCTCCATGAATTCAACCGGAGAAAGCTGAAGGGGGGTAAAGATGTCCCGCAGAAAAGTCTCCGGGCTTCCTACCTCATAGCCGTCTTTCTTCACACTCTTATAATCTGCCTGTGCGGTACGGGCTTTACGGTTAATCCGTATACCATCGTCAGTCTCAATGAGGATTTCCCCCTCAGTTTCTCCGTCCCTTACTATGTAGTCACGGCCAGATTTGTTCGTGAGACCGTACCGGATTGCGTCAATCACGGAAGTCTTACCAGCTCCATTCCTTCCATCCAGTTCAACGCTCTGTCCATTGGCCTCGTACTCCTTTATCCCAAATAAGTTCTTAATCTTGATTTTTGATATCCTCATGCTTGCCATTCCTCCGGTTCTCCTTTATAATAAGGTTGTGATGTTTTATCATACTGGCCGACCGGAGTTCGCACCTCCCTCGGCCTTTTTCTTGCCTTTCCGTTTCCCCACCCATAGGGATTAAGCCCCAGGGCTGCTGCCGCACGGTTTGTCCCATTTCTGTGTCTGCTCATCCTGCACCTCCACCATGTTGTAATTAATATAGGTAATAACCTTACCATTTTGGCTTTTACCCTTGGTGATACTAACGGCATACCCAGCCTTGACCAGATATTTTGCCATATCAAGCTGCTCCTGTGAGTTGAGTTTGCTCCCGGGTATTAATATCTTCACTATGCTCACCCCCTTCATATAGGTATGTACCCGGTCCAGGTAAGGACCAGAAGCGTAACCGTCACTGCCAGCATGACCGCCAGGGCCATCCTCCAATGCTCTGACTCCATCTGCTTCCTCCGCTCCTCATCCAGCCCTCCGGCCAGCCAGATGTTGGCCTGTGTAAGTTCTGTGGTTAGATCATGATTATTCCGGGCCGGGTCTGTCGTGAGGGGCATGTACTGGATATCTGCTTTACTCATTAGCATTTGCCCCCTTCTCTCCATTTAAAAAAAGATCAAGATCCTCCATGTTGATCAGCTTTTTAGATCCAGCCGGTATCCACTTCACCAGGTTATGGTCTAACCAATATGATACTGTATAATAAGTAAAACCAAATTTCTTGCATACCTCAGTAATAGTGCAATAATTTGGTACCTGTATCGTTACCATAAATCACCCCTCCTTTCCATCCCCTCCCTATTGACATCTTATGTTGAAGGGAGTACAATTACAGCACGCAGAGCAAACATACGTTCTTATTCTTTCAAAAAATAATCAAGCGGAACACCAAAGTAATCAGCAAGGATTTGAAGCTTATCAACTTTTGGTTTGCTTACGCCTCGTTTCCAATCGGATAAAGATGATTGGGCGATACCTGTAGCAAGAGACACTTTGTAAGATGTGAGATTTCTTTCAGAAAGCAATCTCTCAAATTTTTCATACAAAAAAATACACCACCTTTCCTTTTAGTATTGTATTTACTTCGGAGATATGATATACTTTATTTGTCGAATGAAGTATATCAATTTAATAAAGCATCTTTCATACGAAGCGTTTTTTATTTTTGATTCGTTCTTCCGAAGCATGTCTATACTATAGCACTTACGGCAGAATCAGTCAAGGTTTTTTAAAACGTTTCTGCGAAGTATTGCTTTTTTGTGAAAGGTGAATAAAAATGTATGAAATATTTGAGCAACTTTTACAGAAATACAATATCACTGCATACAAATTTTGCAAAGAGACTGGCATATCTCAATCCACTATCAGCACATGGAAAAGCAAAAAAAATTTAGTCAGCCCAGAGATAGGCAAAAGGGTAGCTGATTATTTTGGGGTGTCCCTTGACTATTTAATGACCGGAAAAGAGGAGCCAGAAGAAAAGAAAAATCCTTATAGCGATTTGAAGGGCATATACCTGTCCTACGCCAAGGAAGCCCAAGACAGCGGAATCGACCCGGACGATATTCGTCTCGCTCTTGATACTATAAGGAGGTTAAGGGGAGAGAAATAGGATTGGATCTGAATTACAAATTTGAACTATACAAAAATGTTATACGGATCAAACGTTTTATGGGATTCAAAGATTTCCAATGTGGAATAAACCTTGTAAAAACATTTGAATCTACTGGTGTAAAAATGGAAGCGCTACCTTTTAGAACACCTGGTTTGCGTGGTATGGCAGCAATTGGAAAAAAGCCACATCCAGATGTAATACTACTAAACAGCGCACGAACATTCAGAGAGCAAAATTTTGATTGTGGACATGAAGCAATGCATCTAGCATTGCATCGGCATACAGGACGATCTACATTCAATTGTTTTAATGAAGTGGCGGCACCCAATCAGGATCCGTTCCTTGAATGGCAAGCAAATGAAGGAGCAGCGGAATTTCTTATGCCATTTAGGGAGTTTATACCAATGCTATACGATCTAGTCGGAAAACATCCTGATCAGGTAGCTATAGAAGATTTTGTCAATATAGCTTGTGATACATACCTTGTTCCTAAAGCAGCAGTGAAATATAGGATAGAAAACCTAAAATACGAAATCCTACAATACTATGCTGGAATAAAGCTGGAAGATATAAAAATTTTGTCAAAAAAACAGCAAGAAAAACAAGGATTGCGTTCGGAATCTTTCATTGATATATTTGATCATATAAATGAAAAAAGCCACCCCTGTAGGCGCAGGAATGACTTTTAACATAATTCTCTTACTGGGTTTGCTTCCAGAAGATATATTTTGCTTCGCAACCAAATTATATCATCTCTGGAGCATCCTGGCAAGGGGTGTATTTTTTATGCCGATTTTCAAGGAGGAATGATATAATGGCAACCGCAGTACCCTATAAAGACAAGGATGGAAACATCATCTCCTATCAGATTCAGGTCTTCCGTGGCCGCGACAATGCTGGTAAGAAGCTTAAACCATACACAGAGAGCTGGAAAGTACCTCAGACATATAAATCTGAGAAGGCAATCAAAAAAGCCCTAGAAAAGGAAATGGGAGCGTTTGAGGCCAAATGTAGAGAAGGCCGAGTATCGATGGAAAACAGTACGCTATCAGAATACTGTCGGCGCTATATTGAACTTAAAAGCGGAAACAAGAAAAAATCTGTTGCTTTCTATGAATCCCTCATGCCAAGAATAGATGCTGAGATAGGTTCCATCCGGCTGGATAAGCTGAAAGCAAAACATCTGGATGACTTTTACATCAAGCTCCAAAAACCGGAATCACGTAAGGATGTCAAGGCTGTCGCCAATGACAAACTTCTTGCTGAACGTAACCGCCAGAAACTCACGAACAAGGCCCTGGCCGATGCTGCCGGAATCTGTTCTAACACAGTCACTCTTGCAATTCAAAAACATAATCTGAATATCGAGACCGCCCGGAAACTATCAGCTGCTCTTGGAAAGGATATTTCAGAGTTATTTGATATCATCTCGCCTGGTGGAGAAGATGGATTATCCGCTAAAACAATCCACCACTACCACACCTTTTTACATTCTGTATTAGAGATGGCCCGCACAAAGGAAAACCTTGCTTTTAATGCCGCTTCTGCTGCCACAGCCCCCTCAGTTATTCACAAAGAAGCTGAATTTTTTGAGATTGACGAAATCATTCAAATTAGACAAGCTTTGGAGAGGTATCCCTTTAAATATCGTATTATGATCTGCCTGCTGGCTGATACTGGAATACGGCGTGGCGAACTTTTTGGCATCCGCTGGTCAGTAATCTCTTTCGACCGGAATGAGATTCTAATAAACAGAAACATTCAACGGATAAAGAATCTTGGACTATTCGCAGATACACCCAAAGGACGCCGCTCACGCACTATCCACATATCAGATGAGATGGCAGCCTTGCTACAGGAATATAAAACTTATCAAGAAAAGGAGAGGGAATATATTGAAATCCCAGATTACAATATGGAGGGATATTTATTCATTCAGGAAAATGGTACCGTGATGGATCCTAACAGCCTAAACATCTGGACCAAGAAATTTGAGAAGGCTGAAGGGTTACCGCACGTTTACCCTCATAAGTTCCGGCATTCCCAGGCCAGCATCCTGTTGTACTCAGGAATAGATATTGTAACCGTTGCTGCACGTCTGGGGCATAACCAAACCAGTACCACGACTGATATATATGGGCACGTCCTTCAAAAGGCAGATCATCATGCTTCCGATATGATTGCCCAGGCCCTATATGGGAAATAAATCAAAAAATTTATGGACTATTTATGGACACGATTTAAAAAAGTCCATAAAAAATACGTGAATGGGTAAAATTTACAAAACACAAGGAGACCGAAAACCCGCATAAAACCTAGCTTTTTCAGAAATAGTGAATCTACACGAAAGCTATAAAACAAAAATATGGGAACTACGGACCGTAGTGTCGGGAGTTCGAATCTTCTCTGGCGCATGAATAAAACCCTGTAAGCATAAGGCTTACGGGGTTTTTGTTATATCACAGATAATTTATAAAAATAGAATTTATGGACTTTTTATGGACTCGACTTTCTTACGATTGATATAAAAAGCGGGACCGCATATCTGGTGCCCGCTTTTCTAAACTCATCCTCTTTGCTTACTGTCAATCAGGCTTTTGTAATAGGCCCAGTTGAGGGTTATTGCTACTGCCTGAGCCACCTTCTCATCGACTTCATCATGTTCACCTATTTCTCTCATGCAAATAGAAACAAACTTATCCTCATCTATTGGATATGCCATAACTACTTCCTCCTTTGTATTTATACAGAAACACCTATAAGAATATTAAGGATTTTCGTGTATCCATATCCATTACTCCTCTAATGTACACCATAGTTTTCGTCTCCTTTCAAGTTATCTTTAATTGGAGAACGCACCAATTTACTTTTCCCTTCGCTTTGTCCCGATATCGGGACACTTTTTAAATTTCACTGCTGAATCGAATAAATCTACAATTCCAATATGTAACCCTTCTGCTATCATCTCGGCCTCATGGAGGGTCATTGATACCTCTCCATTCTCTATCCTACTCAAAGCCGACTTTGATAATCCAGTCATGATTTCCATCTGCCGAAGGGATAATTTCCTCTCTTCTCTTATATTTTTCAGCAGTATCTTCATAATTACGAATATACCACTTTTTTATCGTTTTGTGTTTGGAAATAAGTACCAGCACTGGAAACAAACAGCCAGTGCTATAATCAAAGAAAAAAAGGGGATTTTTACAATGGATGTCAAACCAAATCTATGCTTCGGACAATTGGAAACAAAATGGTCGTGGAAGAACAAGCGCTACGGGAGAATCTGGAAATGTACCTGCGAGTGTGGCGGGTACTGTTATGTAAAGGAGGAGGCCCTGGTGATGGGGATCGTGAAAGACTGCGGGGGTATCTGCCATCAAAAAGTAGTACCAAGCGCAATAATGGAAAGCTATGCGTATGCAAGGGGAGAAACAGTTACTCCCGAAGAGATGGAAAGAGTATTAAAAAGAGTTGAAAAATACAGAAAACGTACATAAACAGAGCAACAAGCCTTGCCCGAATGGGAAGAAAAATTGATAGTCAATGAAATAATTAGAATCAGAGAAAGAGACATGAGTAACGGCGAGGAATGATCCCCGCCGTCTTTTTATATACCCACCCAATCCGCCCTACCTTATTAAAACTCCCCTATACGCTGCTCCCCGTCAGGTGCCACATACATTGCACACTCCAGTGGATGACCGTATTCAGGCTCAAAATAGTACCACTTGCCCCCGATCTGGTGCCAGTCCGTCAGGGCGTATCCATCCGAATTAAAATAGTACTTATGATGATTGATGATCTGCCAGCAGGACTTATGATAATCCGTGGTGCTGTATGCATACCACCAGCCGTTAAGATCATGGTGCCAGCCAATCTCATACGTGGGTGCCATCTTAGCCGCCACATCCCGTTTAAACTGCTCCCAGGCATCCGGGTGATTCACAAACCACTTGGGGCATACCTTCCGAGTTACGTCATAGTGCCTGATCAGACCGCCATGCAGTGGATCCAGGCCCCAGCGCTTGCAGATATCTGCGCACAACTCCACGTAGGCTGCGTAGGTGGCATCATTAAATTTGCCGGTGCTGTCTGGATGGCATGCCTCAATGCTGATCGTGTACGCATTGGCAGAGTTGGTGCACCAGCTTACCTCCTCTTCCGGGATCATCTGGATCACCTCGCCCTGAAGCCCAATGATGTAATGGGCGCTGGCCTTGGTGGTGTGGGTAGTCCGCAGGTTCTCAAAGTAATTCCGGTTGGCCTGGGCCGAGGTTCCGGGGTTGCCTATGTAATGGCAGGCCACAGCAATTGTGCTGCCGCGCCTGGTTCCTGGTCTGTTATAATTACTCACCGTTAAATACTGCTTGTCTATGATCATGTCGTTCCTCCAATCAAAATAAGGCCCAGGGGATGCCTGGGCCTGTCCATCATGTAACAATCCGCTTAACCCTGCGGCGGGAGATGTATGGACCACCCCCTCTCAGACACCAGTCTTACCATCCAATTCCGGTAATCCTGCCACAGATGTAGCAAGTGATAATACACCCGCCAGGACAGATGCGGATGCAACCATAGGCCAATTGACATCACCCATAACTGTTGCTGCACCAACTGTTGCCACAAAAGTCTGCGCCATAGTTTTAACCGCCCTAACACCAGCAGCTCTTGCCCATTCTTTTATATCATATTTTCTCATTACTATTTCTCCCTTTCATTTTCAATGACTTTCACCCGGGTTTCATGATCCGCAAGCCTCTCATCCTGCTCATCGTTCTTTTCCCAAATGCGCCGGTGTGATTCGTGGTTATGTAATTCAAGGCTGGAAAAATCCTCGCCTAATGCATCCAGCTTCACAATCAGTTTCGTGATTGCTGTGTTTAGTTTGATCACAGGTGCACCAATAGCAATCGCTGTCGTAATCATTCCCACAACAATTGCTACAACCTCATATTTATCCACAGCATGTACCTCGCTTTTCCTTATTCTGTGGTGTTTGTCTCACCGGTAATCTCCTTGTAATCTGCCTCAGATAATTTACCGGCCGCCACCAGGGCCTTAAGCCGGTCAATGTCCCACAGCCTCGGGTAATATTTCTGTGCTAATCCTTTCACATCCATGGTCTCACCTCCTTATAAATCGATACCGGCCATTATAGCCACAAAATCAACATCAGCCCTAAGTTTGTCCACCTGCGCCCCTACGCCCGGCTGTTCGAGTGTCAGCATTGCCACACGGCCATATACAGCTGCTGTTGTAACGGTACCGTCCTCCTCATACTGCTCCGGGGTAATAAGATAGTGATCATCAATGGACTTGGGGTTGCCCAACACGGTATAGCCATCATATACGGCCAGGATGCTGCCATCCTCATTGATGGTCTTAATCTGCTCCGTGGCAGCCGTGTCCTCAAAAACGGCCACGATATCCTCCACTGGTTCCGCTGCCAGGAAAATAAGTTGCAGTGTGCTGGGTGTGGAGGATGTGCCACCGATAACAAGCGGATACTCCTTACCATTTTTTAATCTGATTTTTTCATTCATAATTTTTCCTTTCCGCCCAGCCGGACATACCGGACGCCGGGCAATAAAATAAGCCCCAATAGGGACCTGATTAACAAGTTTCGTTCGTATTCAAAATAGCAATTTGACTGATGTTTCCAATACAGCTGCTACGGCAAATAACAAAGTCATCCTGAATGGTGTTAAGAACATTAATGGGTTTACAACTGTCTATTCTGACCGCACTGATCGGGCAATCCAGTTGCAATACGCATCCGGAGAGATTGCATCAATAGCCTTTAATAATACGGGAATTTGGTATGACTTTTACAATGGAACCACTTGGAACCAGGTTTGGAAACTTAATAAGCCGACATAATGATCATTTTACCATCCCTCCGAAACAACTTTAGATTGATTGGTTGCCCAGTTGTCAGTTGTCCGGTACATGGTAAGTTGCCCCGTATTCTCAATTTGGAGGCGATACCGTATACTCTCTCCAATGTTTAGTGTCATGGCTGCCCACTGGTTATTATTGGACAATTCCACATACCATCCTTCTGTTCCTTTGGTTCTTACCGTGGATCCAGCAAGGGGGCCATCATAACCGCTGGAAAAATTTTCCTCAAGCGAGGATACGCGATTATTTGTACTTCCCAAATTGCTATTTATGTCATCTTTTACAGATTTCAAGTACGCACTGGAAGGGACCTTATCTGTAGCAGTGGATTCCGTTTGTGCGATATTTGCTTTTGCAAATAATTTCGTCATAACCTTATCTGCGACAGCATCAATCAACGCCTGAACAGTTGAATTACTACCGGCGGCCACTACCATCCCCTGTGTATCTTTGGCCGGTACCCCCGCTGCAGATCCCGGATATCCCTGCCCATGTAACTGCCAATAAGCTGTATTGGTCGGTACATTTCCCTTGGTACTTTTCAAAGCTACATAGCTACTCCCATTGTATGTAACAAGATCAAGAATCTCGTAAGTTGTATTTGCATTGTATGCCCCTTTGGGGACTACCATTACTTTTCCTAAATCCTCCATTAAGTCACCTCACTTTTAAGATGTCCATCAGATCCCAACGTGAATTTAAGGTTGGCATCCTGGTGGGCCTGTAAATGCCCTGTACTGGCATTTATTTGTAAATATGTTGTGTCAAAGCGGTTATTATTTACATAGGTCTTTACCTTACCCCATAAATAGACTACCCCATTCTTATCAATACTCTTTGCGGCCATACACGACCACCACCTTTACACGCAAATGGAATCAAGTTCAGCATTAGTGATATAGTCAATATTAAATATCTCACCCAAACTATCCCATTGTGTACCATCCCAAGCTACATTAGCACCAGCAGCCCCATATTTTGATGCCGCTTTTATATTATAGACATCTCCCGCTATTTGTCCGGTTGTAGGTAGGGCCGCCTCATTATCTACTGATCCTTTATATTTGTACATCCCAGCAATATCTGATTTTAAAGCATATGTAGACGCTGCTCCAAAAGCTGAAAGCTTTGTAAAATCAGCTTTGCTCATAAGGCCATCTTTTGACGCTGTGGCCACAGTATAGGTAGTATTGGGCGGGGATTGCCACGTCCCATCACCGCGCAGATACTTAGTCTGAGCACCAATAGCTGGCTGCGGAACGAGACCATGTGCTCCCGCAGTATCCGCTGAGGCTCCCTTCATATCACTATAAGTTGTGTCACTAAACTTGGCGTTTGCTGGTACATCAATGGCAACAGTGTGTCCCCCAACCGTTGCAGCATTTCCTCCATTTGCGGGCATGGATGTAGGCTTGTTCTTTATAAATGCATCAGATGCTGTGTCTGTCACACTCCAGTCACTTTGCACATTTACCTCAGCCCCGGAGGCAACACCGCTAAGTTTGTTCTTTTCGGCAGTGCTATAGTCGTTGGTTGACAACCCCTTGCCTGCTTCCTTTGTAACAAATATGCTCTTAATTTTATTCCACAAATATAGAACACCGTTTTGGTCTAATGACTTTCCCACTCTCTTATCTCCTTTACTTTAAAATTTCTTCCAGTTCTAAGTTACTTAGTGGAGTAGGGATATTCCGCCACACCTCCAATAATTCCGCGTCTGTTGCTAACCCCTCATCAAGATCCACCCAAACATATCCGTCTGGACCTCGGGCAAGCATTTGTCCCTCTTCGCCTCCAGACGGAAGCAACCGCGAATATGCCGGTTCCTCTGGTGTCACATAGTCCCCAGGTTTTTCCCGATCAGTAACCACAAGAATGATTTTTTGTACAGTCTTTCCGCTGTTCATATCAGCATAATAAACATACACATCAATATCATCAGCATATTGTAACAGGTAATCTGGAATAAGGACCTGCATATCTTGGATATATTGGGTGATCGCTTTACCATGCTGGCAAAAATGTATTTCAGTTCCGTTTGGTATCTCTAGTCCCCTGATCTCTAATATTTGTCCATAATCGTATCGGGTAAGCCCATATACAATACAAGGACTATCTTTATAATCTGCAACTATCATATGTCCCCTCCATCATCCTATTTGCACTGTGAGATGACCTGTCCCCGTATTAACGGCAAAAGAAGTCTCAGATATATGTGTCATGTTTTCGGCATGTTGGGCAGCGGCCTGTGCAGCGGCACAATACGCTTTGGCATTATCAGATGTATCCCCTTCCTCTACGCCACCTACTGCATACCTTTTAGATTTATCAGCAAAATACTTAGCGTTGTTTCCATCAAATCCCGTTCCGCCGATTGCCCATCCTTGTGCCGTGCTGGCAGCCTGCTCCGCCACTCCTTTAGCGGTCTGTGCATCTAGGGTGTATTGACGGATAGTTGACATGATGGTCGGTTCAAGCTTTGCCAGTGTAATCTTTCCATCTGGGATATCGGCGCTTATGTTCTTGCCATTAACAGTAAATTGTATCCTATCAGTATTCGTAAAGGTATATGTATCAATAAATTTTGATAGAGACACCTTTTGCTTAGTTCCATCAGCTAATTCCAGGACAAAATTATTCCCCTCCAAATAACAATTAAGTGCTATTTTTTCAACAGCGGAATCATGTGTCACTTTAGATCCATCAAGCCTCGTAAACGTCATGACTCCTGTGGTATCATTCATTTCAAAATTCACAAACACATTTGTCAAATCTGATGCATCCGCCTTATCCTGCGCCAGGATAAGGATACGATTATCCATCTCATTGATACCATCCTCAATATGATTCAGATGGACCTCATTAATGGGTGATTCTATGCTTGGCTTATTCCTCCAAGTAAATGGATAATAGTACTTAGACAGTGCCGTTGCTGCTCTGCTCATCCTGCTCAGTAATCCCATCCTGATCACTTCCTTTCTTCGATTTCAGATATTCTTCCAGTGGCTTTCCTGATTCCAGTATAGTGGCTGGCCTGCCGTAGCCAGTTTCCTTGCTGCCTCGATCCCGGTAAGGCTAAGGCTGTTTAAAAAACTCATCACTGACTGTATATCCTTCTGACTGTGTACGATCATTCCTTCATTATTTGGCATGTAATACCTCCTTCAATTTACTGATCTGTTCTTGCTGTGCTTGGATAGCCCCGGCCAGCAAGGCAACATAGCTTGTGTATGGTAGGGCATAGTAACCATCCAGCATGGTATACAGTGGCAAGTCTGATTCTATTTCCGCTACATCCTGTGCTACAAAGCCCATGTCTTTCTCATTGGCCCCCAGCATATAAAATGTCATTGGTCTTAACGCCATTGTGACAGCAAGCGCTGCCTCAGAGGATATAGGGTTGATATCGCTTTTCATCCGGCGGTCACTCCACCACTCCCCGGCCCTGCTACTATATATCTGGGTACACTGGATATCATCTGCATATATGTCACCAGACACTATATCCCGCATCTCAGACGATCCATTAACTGTCAGGCGGTCAATATTGGCATTTTGGGCGGACATTGTACTGACGCCAATGGAGCTGGAGTTTGTTGTCCCGGATATATCTGCCATTATCAGCTTAATATTTTTGGCTACCAATCCTCCAGATGCATCCCAAGTCAAATTACCATTGGCCGCACCACCAGAGCCATCCGCGTTCACATAAAAGTTGCTGCCCTTAAAGACAAAATGCCCAGCCTCCATAGTAATGCAGGATCCTGCCTTATTGACTTCCAGATTAATGGATGCTATCAGATCCCCACGGCTTACCTTGGCTTCAATTTGTCCGGCCAGGACGCTTATGCTGCCAGCCAGTTCCACTTCCTGATCTGTTGCCCGCTTTACTTCTGCGGTTATCTTGTCGGACACCACTTTAAGCTGAGCTGTGGTCTGCTTTTCCAGGTCCATCACCGTGGCAGATACCTCATCCACACTCCGTACTATGACGGCCGTCTTACCCTTAAGCTGTATGATCTCATTCTGAATGCCAAAACTCTGCCCTTGTGTTTTGGTCCCCTTGGCCTCCACGGTATCCATCATTGCTTGTATGCCGCTCATGGTCCTGGTAAGCACAAAAGTAGCTATCTCCATGTCTGTGGTGATAGCTCTCAGACCATCCCCTACCTCGATCCACGGCATAGCGTAGGATGCTATCTTAGCTGGCCGGTATGTCTTGCCCGCGATTGTGTCATATATGGACCATGCCAACCGGGTAAGATCTGCGCTCCCAAGTCCATAGGCCAGGAAATTCCCTTCCACCACATAGGTATTTCCACCGGAGCCAACCACAGCGCCTATATCCCCCTCTTCCTGCCGGACCTGTACCCGGTCTATCCCATCAATAAGATAGTCCTCATAGGTAATGGATTTATAATATTCCAGTTCCTCCGCCGCTGCCCATCCAGATTGTGGATACAGGTCATCACCAGGGTACAGGGTATCAGATGGATACAGGCCGGTATCTTGTAGGCTTACATATACTAATGTCCCCGTACGGTCAAAATGCCCAAACACGCCATTAATCTCACAGATGGCTTTAAGCACATCCCGGCCACATAATGATTCGGGGCTGATAGTCTTACCAACCACCAACCCGTCATTGATAAGTGCTGTCTGCTCCTGCGGAACCCCTATCTCATCACACAGACTATCCCTCAATTCCTTGACTGTATGGGTGGCATCGTCCGTGGGATACATGGCATGATACCAATCTGACACATCCACATCAAACTTGACCATCCTGTCATAGGCCGTGATTTTCCGTTTCCTACGGTCTGCTTGCCGGATCACACTGTCCACCACATAGATTCCATAGGCCATCTTATAATCACCTATATTCAGTGTGGCAGTAAACTCTCGTCCCTCAATCTCATCCTCAACATCGGCAACAGTGATCACAAACTTGGCTGCCTCACAGCTTCCCCAGATGATGTTATTTCCAGACGATAAGTTTTCGGTAAGGTTTAAAGTCTCCGCGCATATCCGGTCCATTCCAATAGTTAGCCATGCTGCTCCAGCATCAGCAGGATACAGATCGTACGCAGGATATAGGTCATTTGATGGATACAACGAATCTACTCCGCCATCAAAAAAAGACAGTTCCAGATGTTTCACTGTCTCTGCCCTGTTATTGTCTGACCGGCACCGCTGCTTTATAATCTCCGGTACATCCAGCACCTTACCACCTCCTTAATACTCGATCATCGCTATACGGATGGGGTTATATCGTATATCATTGTCGCTAACATCATAATATGGAAACTGGATGTCTGGCACGTAAAATGTACCCGTTACATACTCGTTCTGCTCATCATTCCAGTACTCTACTTCCATGGTCACGCGGTCTGGGAAATAAGATTGCATGTCTATTTTATCCATTAAGTGCATAAAGGGGGTTGTCCACTCAATCTTCGTCCTGGTGTGCGGTAATACATTTCGGTGTAGAGCGCCGTACCCATCCTGATAGGAATCCTCATCCTGCCGCTGATCCGGGGTTGCGTTATATGATGCATGAGCTATGTAGTCCATGGGAAATATACGACCATCAAATTTCAACAGCCATCCTTTGTATGCAGGCATACGCACCACCTCCTTTCTTGAAGAATATGTATAAAAAGAACGCCCCGGAGGACGTTCTGATTATTTTGCTATGCTGTTTGTTTTTTATGGTTTGCCCAGTTTAAGGCTATAGCAACTGCACGCGCTACCTTTATATCTGTCTCATCATACTCTTTCAGTTCTTTTTTGCAGATTTCAACAAACTCATCCTCATTAATCGGATATGACATATTAGGCCACCTCCTGGCTTATATTCATCTGTGCATTGCAATCAGAAATCTGCTCTGCCAGAATCAAAGGAGGTTCATAACCACCAATAATACTTACTGCAATATCACATTGGCTTCTTTTGATAGCCTTATATGTACTACCCCCAAACTGCCGATACAACTCACGGTAAATGTCTCTGTAAAGCCTTTGCCTTAGTGAGTGGTCTTTATATGCATTGCTGTTTTTACCACCCAGGCACTGTACCCCTTTTTTCTTTACAGCATTGGTAATCCTATCTTCTTCGATTCCAAGAATGGGCATGTCCTGCTTAAACTGCTGTAAATCCTGGTTGACAGCTTCTACTTTTTCATCCACTTCGAGTATTGCCTGATTCTGGAGGCGTAGCTGTTCCGTGGCAGATAGTTTCTTGGGCATTTCGTAGTAACCAGTTTTACGGAGGGTGGGGAGGACTTCCATAGCGAGCCATCGCTGATATCTCTGCGCCCTCTCATTGTTGGCTTTCATGCCAAGGAGATAGTACAGGCTTTCAGGGATATAATCATCTTTCGCACATTCGTGTGCGAAACCCAACTCCTTACAATACCCATTTAATCTTGACCACATTACAGAAGTATACTCTTTGCCATTTTTCACTTCTGTTCTAAACCACCCAAAACCCATTGCGGTATCTTCTGCACTAACTGAAATGCTCCCATCAGGATTCATAAGTGTCCGCACCTGCAATCCCAGTTCTTCATTCTCAAATACCATAACTTCATTCTTTTTCATGAAATAAATTTTCCTCCTTGAAAATCCAAGTGGAATCCTTTATAATTGAATACATGGATTCCTGTTGTTAACGGGTTCTGCATTGGAGTAAACACGCACTCGCCAAAGTTATCGTGTTTGCTCTTTTTTTGTTTCTTCATCTTGCAATATTTCAGTTACTCGTATCCCCAACCCTTTGGAAATTTTCCCTAGTGATTGTAATGTTGGACTGGAATTTCCTCTAATATAATTGGAAATTGATGCTGCCGAAACTCCGCTGAGTCTAGCAAGCGCTCTAACGCCTGTTTCCTTTTCTGCCATTATAATCAATAATTTCCGATTATCAAGACGCATTGTTCTTCCTCCTTTCCTTTGTTTATTTTTTCATAACATGTTTATTATATGTTTACCTTTGCGTATTGTCAAGTACTTTGTTTACTTTTTCATAACAATGAAGTATACTTAAGCCAGGAGGTGTAATTATGTTTGGAACACGTTTAAAAGAACTTCGTACTGCTCATGGATATACATTAAGACAACTTGGTAAGGAGCTTGATATTTCATATTCATCACTCAGCAATTATGAGAATGGGGTTCAGCAACCAAATTATGAAACACTGGAAAAAATAGCTACATTTTTTAATGTGCGCTTGGATTATCTTACTGGGAAATCAGATATTCCTTCCTTTAATGGTCTCGTTTTTAATGATGACATAAAAAGTATACAGGAATCATATAATAATGCACCATTGATGATACAGGAAAAGCTTTCGCTTATCCTTGATAACTTATATCTTATCTGTAATGAACTGATGAGATCCCCTAATAGCACACAATGTATGGAACGTTTCCAAGATATAATGAAAAATCTTCTTTCCATACAGACCATAGCCCAAAAGTCATCATTTGTAGATTCAGCAATGCCAGACTTATCAGACATTGAAAATGCTTATAAAAACTATCAGTCCGAAAAAAATAATCTTGTCAGTAACCTTGATCTGTTTTTTGAGAGTCTAAGAAAGCACTAGTTATGTCCAAGTTTTCTTATTCGGAGCATATCATATCTGAATCCATATGTAAACAATGCTATTGTTTACACAATTCCGTCTGTTTATTTGCAATTTTTTACTGTCATTTTTATTAACAAAAGTTATTAAAAGTTATTAATAGCTATTAAAAGTTGTTAAAAGTTATTAGACGGTTTTAGATAGTAACAAAGCATATAAGTTGTCTGAAAATTATGTTTTATGGTATACTGTATTTTTTTCAGAAACATTTATAAATCTCTTCCGAGCATAACAAAAGCACCCGGTCCCCAGGTGCTTTTTCCTATACCTTAAATTTCTTTCCACATTTCAAACATGTAACCTCGATCTTTTTTGCGCCGATACTCCCGGCCAACGCTCCGCCGATCACACCAAAGGCCAGCGTACCGACCACAGCCTTTCCCATGCCAAAGCCTTTTTTGTTGGCTGAAAGGGATGTGGATCCGCAACGCGGGCATCTCGCTTGGTTATTATCAGCCTGACTTGCTATGACCTGCTTATTAATAGACTCCGATTTAGATTTTTCAATGACAATAGGCTCGTATGATATTTTATACTTAATAGCATCAGTTAATGTATGTTGAATATCACATTTACACCGCTCTGTCATTATCTTATGTAAATGCTCAAGATCTTCTCCATATCTGCTATTTGATAATAATGTGTATTTTTTAGGGGCTTTCATATGCCGATTTCCAATAACTATTATGTATTTGTCCAATGTCATTTCCCAATAGAGCAAGATATAATCTTCGATTTTCCCATATGGGCAGTAACCAAAATTACGTTTATCTTTTAACTCCAAGTTTCCATATTTATAACAAATAGAATCCCCATTATCAAAGCGAATCTGCAACTCTTCCATCTAATCAACCTCCCTGCACCTCATATACAGAGTATACCAGATACAGGGAGAAATGTTAATATGCCAATCCTAATTGTCTGCCAGTTTTTTTTCGATACTCTCCCGCTCCTGACTTCCACAGATCAACTACATCATCCTTATTCACCCCTGGCTTTGCAAGTATCGCCCTAAGAAGGTCATTCTGTTCTCTTAACAGACGGTTCTGTTCTGCATTTGCCGTGTATACTGCATTTGCAATGCCGTCCGTTATCTGATCCTTATTCGCTACGGCTGATCTTCCGCCAATACGCCCCACCATTTCTGGACCAGATTCATTTGCTATAAATAATTGTCCTCTATTCGGGAATCCCCCCGCTGCAAATTTCTGTACCGGCACAATTTCAACGCTAGTTCCCTGGCCAATCCCAACAGCATCAGCTATGCCATCCCCAATGCCGCCAAAGAAGTCATTAACTTTCTGTTTAAGCCAACCACCCATGGATAATATACCGTTCCACACACCTTTTAAGATGTTCTTGCCTATATCAATCATCTTACTAGGTAGTTTGTTAAACCAGTCAATGATAGCATTCAGTATTTTAGGCACTTCTGTTCCTACCCATCCGATTGCATCTGTAGCCCATTGCACTATGGTGTCTTTGAACTTAATAATTGCATCATATATTTTTCCAGGAAGTTCCGTAAAGAATGCCACAATGTTTCCAATAATCTCCGTGACTTTCTCACTAAAGGTATTCCATGTTTCAGTTGCCCACTGGACAACATTGTCTTTAAATTTAATGATAGCCTCATATATTTTTCCAGGTAATTCTGTAAAAAAGTTAACCACAGATTCAATGATTTTAGGTACTTCCTCTTTTACTGTGGTGATCATGTTATTTACCCAGTCAACAATAGTACCTATAGCATATCCAATGGCATACCCGATTTTATATGGCAGCCCATCAAACCATTTTACGATATCGTTGATTATCCGGCTTATGGAAGTAGGGACACCCTTAAACCAGTCAATTAACCCATTCCATTTTTCAATGGAATAGCTAGATACCGTATCCCAAACCCCAGCAAACCAAGCTGGAATACCCTCGAAAAACGGAACTACCGTTCCTGTCCACCATGTAGGTATTGTATCTGTGAAAAACTGTACAATCTTGTCCCAATTTAAAATAATGGCTACTACTGCTGCTATAACAGCAGCCACCATTATTTATAACAGCAGCAACTATTGCTGCACCTACGGCTATTGCAGCTGCGCTTGCCGCCGATAAACCTGTCACAAATGAACCTATAGCCCCTAACGCGGTTCCTATTGCAGATGCAAAAGCAGCTAGTTTAGGAAAACATGCTGCAAAAGCTTCACCTAATGTACCTGCCCCACCAGCCACCAGTTTGAGCATCTCAACCAGTTTAGAACCCGCTATTGCCGATGCAATCGCTTTTATACCTGTAACCAGTTTATTACCGGTTAGAAATGCCACAAAACTTTTGATAACGCTTACGGCCGTGTTCAGTCCCTTAAAGGCCAGCATTGCCGTTGCAATCGCTCCGATTCCATATCCTATCGCTCTGGCTGTTTCTGGGTCAATCTTTCCGATAGCTGTCGCCAGGGCATCAATTCCGCCCGGCACTACAACATTTATGAAATCTGCCCCCAGCGCTGCCATGTCCTCGTAAAAGTCCAGCAGCCCCTCCCCAACGGCCTGTGCAAATGGCTCCAAGACAGACCACAGGTTCCGCAATGCCTCATTGATGGCCGTCCAGTTTATCGTAGTGAGGAAGGAATTGGTTATGTCAATAAATCGCGGGAATCCCTCTCCCAATGCCCAGTTTCCAAGCGGTTTAAGGAAGTAGTCCCAGAAGTCTTTAAGACCTGTCCAGGCAAAGTTGCCAAGCTGTGACAGCCCTTCATCCCACAGTCTCTTTAATGCTTCCACTGTTGGGTCTGCGGCAGCCATCAGGTCATTAAGGATATCACGGATTCTCTGTGCTGCGGCCTCTATCTCTGGGTTTACAGTCACATCTCCGAATAGTTCTCCTGACATACTTCCGAAATCAGGAATATCACCACCTGCGCCACCAGAGCCGCTCCCACTGGAACCACGGCTGGAACTGAGGTTGTTTAATTCATCAAAACCGGCAAGCTGCTTATTCATCTCCTTTGCAGACTTGGCTGCATCAGACATGTTCCCGGCAACCGCGCCAGAGGAACCAACTGCATTAGACATAGCATCAGCCGCATCTGTTACTGGATCTCCGCCTCCCGAAGCATCACCAAACAGAGCCGCTGTGAATGCCTTGAAATAGCTCGCAAGCACCTGGAGTTTAGCAATAATGGTATTGATTACTTGGATAACAGGAGTAAATGCATTGATTAATCCCTGACCGATGGTAGCCTTTAACGATTCAAACCGCAATGTAAGAACTCGCACCTGGTTAGCCCATGAATCGCTCGTCCTAGCAAAATCTCCAGACGCATCCGACAGCTGCGCCATAACAAATTGATACCGGAGCATAACTTTTTCCTGCTCGGTCATCTTCGCCGTGGTTTTACCAAAGCCATTGTTTAAGGCATACTGGTCTAAGGCTGTCTGGGTCATAACAACGCCGAGATCCTTGAGCGATTCTGTTTCACCCGTGAAAATGCTCTTGAGTTTTAAATAGGCAACATCCTGTGATAAGTTGTAAAATGATGCTACGTCACCTGTAAGACCCGTAATGGCCGCTGACATGTCATATCCGGCCTTTCCAGTAATTCCAAAGGATTTCGCCATAGCTCCATATGTACCCATGTATTTCTTGGCCATTGTTTCCGACAAGCCGAATGATTTTGCTGCATCTTGTGCAAACTCATTTACCTTGCCGGACATGGATCCAAAGGTGACATCCACCACATTTTGGACTTCCGCAAGGTCCGAACCAAGGTCAATGCACGACTTTCCAAACGCAACAATGGCACCGATACTCAGTACCGATGCCAATATGGCCCCAACCTTTTTCCATGAGTTTGCTATCCTGGCTGTCTGCCGCGCAATCCGGTCCGTAACCTGTGCCGTCTTGGCCTGCACTTTTTCCATCTGCTCCTGATATGGCTTCGTGTAAGCTTCTATGATAACTTTAAGCTTTTCAAGTGTTATTCCGCTTCCGTCCGTTATCCTCACCACCTTCCTGCGCTATATTTTCAGCTTAACCCCCGCCGCCTGCGCATCTCATTGTATCTTGCGGCATACTCCCTGCGTGATTCCCTGGCCCGTTCCAACTCCTCCGCCTTCTGCCGCTCTTCAAACGTTTTTTTCTCATCTGCAAACAATTCCGGGTATGCATCCCACACATGCGGCAGAGTTATTTCATTTTTATCATCAAACAGCTTCTGCATATGTATTCCCAAGAGATCCGCAAGCTGGAAGCGTGAGGATATTTCCTCCTTCACTCGCCGCTGTTCTTTCCGGGCGTATGACTCCATCAAGTCCCGGACCTCTCCAAGCGAATACTCCCAGAACTCCCCCGGTCTTATCCCGCAGTCTAGTGCTAAAGGATAAAGATCATAAATGAGATCGGATATGGTTACATCTCGTCCTTGAGATCCTCCCTCTTGTCCATCACACTCTCCCTCTGGTTCTCCGTAAAAAAACCACTCACCAGCATAATTTCCATGATGACATCAACCATGAGGTCCATTTGGGTGCCGCCTTCATCCGCATACTGGTCATACAGGGCCTGTACATCCTTATATTTAACACCATGTTTCCAGGGCGTCATGGCCGCCTGAATCACAGTAAGCATGATTCCCAACTGTGGCAATCCACCACTCTGCATAATCAATGTCACCAGATTACAGCGGAATTTTTCTTCCAATTTACAAATCTGCTGGGTGGTAAGCTTAAGTTTGTAATCTTCTCCACCAACAGTCCAATATGCAAATGCCTTTCTTCTATTTTTAAGTTCTTCAACTGTTTCAACCTTTTTCTCGTTCTCTTCGTCCATTCCAAATTGTCCCATATTCCATTATCCTCCTTATTATGTAGGGTCCGTCACGGTCAAATCGCTCTGTAATGATATTGCAAGATTAAATTCAATCACACCGTTTACTCCGCCACCAGTTCTTTTTACGGATACCTGTCCGTCAAATTCTGTTGTGGTACCGTCAATCAGTGTTTCCTGGAATGACAATACCTCTCCTGCATCCTGTGCTGCCCTCATGACACGGTACGGGCAGTCAGCTTTGGAATTATCATACTTAAATTTGTATGTAATATCGCCAGCATCACCAATACCATTTTCATACTGCTTATTTTTGTCAGTCAGACAGGTATTCTCTACCTTCTCTGGTTCAATACCCATTTCCGGAATTTCTTTAAGCCCTGGAAGGTCTGTAAATGTAGAGCCTCCTGACTTCTTATATCCCAATTTTGCGCCATTAGCTAACATCCAATTCTCCTTTCTTACATGTTGTGATAGACCTCTTTGGTATCTACATCAATCACCATTTCATACCTCATCTGTTTGTGCTTTCTACCACTCGGATCATCCACATCCTGGCTTCCTGTACGCAACAGGCCCAGCTTTTCAATTGCGGCATCTACAGCTACGGCTGCAGCAGTTGTACTTTTTCTGTGCCATATATCTATCCTATACCTGATATACGCCTTCTGCTCCCTCATATCTGTATACTCGACAACCTTGTTGTCCTCTTCCATATACTGAATGGATAAGTCCTTCTCCCAGTCCTTAGGATAACAGTCCGTCACATTGTCTGTGACCGTAAGCAGCGCAGCATATACCTCATCCTTAACATTGATCATTACTTACACGCCTTTCTTAATTCTCGTTTCAGGGCATTCTCCAGCCTCTCCACTACCTTGTCCTCATTATCCTTTAAGGCAGGATACATAAATGGCTGCGCCGGTTGGCCTGTACACTGGTAAAACCGTCCATCTGGAGTATCCAAATAAAACCAGTGATATTCTTCAGCTGCTTCTTTGTCCACCTGGCTCTCATGTATCCACCAGGGAGACATTGTGTACGCTGGATTGGAGACAGGGGATATCCCTGAATGGTTTGCGGCACCTTTGGGGCCGGTACCCATCTCAACATACATAGCGTAGGCTTTATTGGTGTAAATGGTCCCAATTATCCTGTCATCCATGCTCTCTGTCATTGACTTGATGCTATTTCTCAATTCTCCATGTCGGACGGGACATAACAGCTTGGCTTCTGCTTGTATGCGTTTGGACTGCTGCCCCACAAGCCGCTCCATTTGCTGATCACAAACCTGCTCCAATGCTGCAAACTTTCTTTCCAACTCTTTTTGACCTTGAATCATAACTTTTCCACCTCCAGCGTCAGGAACCGGTAAGGGTATATAGCAACTACCCTATAATCCGGCTCCGCCTCTCCAGAGACATACAGGCATATCCCATCATTGGCCGTAATGATCGGGCCATCAGCAATTGCATAGCTTACTTTACCGGATCCCGGTACTTCCTGATAGGTTCCTTGGATTCTAAGGTTACGGATATTAGGCAATCGCTGCCCATACATCTCAGCCTGTACTTTTCCGCCTGCCGACCACTCCTCGGCCTGGAAGGATACAGCCGGTCCATACTCCGTATATGCGCTTCCCTCACTGTCCTTTTTAGGTATTGCTGCCCGGTGATGGTACGTCCCCAGCCTGCTCCGTCTTAGCCTCATACGTCCTGCCTCCTATCCGTGCCAACCTGTACCTGTCCAGTGTGTCATAAATGTGCTTTGGGGCGTTATCAAAGCTGTATGATTCCCCTCCGCCACTCCTGCTGGACTCGCCCTCGGTCCCCATCCGGTTAAGGGCTATCACGGCCAAGTCACGTACGGCCTTTTCCAGACCTGTTACTATCTTTGTACGTCCAGTATAGGACAGCACAAAAGCCGTGGCGTCATCCAGCAAAAGAGAGAGTAATACCTCATCACTCTCCCCTGTCAGTTTTTTCAGTATTTCGATGTCAGTCATCCATGGTCACATCCTTAAGGACCGCCAGCAATTCCGCCTTGGTCAGGGATCCGGCCCCTTCTATCCCCTTTTTCTTTGCCAGGGACTTTAATTCAGCAACGGACATTTTATCAGGAGATTTATCCTCCGACCCTACCGTTTCCGTGGCTGTACTTCCGATTTCCTGGAACCCCAAGGCTTTCAGCTTGTCCGCCTGTTCACCATCTGCAACCCGCTCCACATTATCCTTAATCAGCCTCATAAGCTACCTCCTTATCCCTCAGATGGGGCAGCATCTTTGATACTCAGATAGATGCTGTCCAGTTTATTATCCAGCACCCAGATGTCGTGGAACCTCCGGTAATCCATCTGCCATGCATTCAGTTTCTGGTTGATGGTAGGGTCAAAGATACGCATGATATCCTGCTTAGTGACTGCAATGGGTGTTGTGCGCGGGCAGACAAAAAAGTTGATATCCTTCGCTGTGGTTCCTTTCACATAGCCACCCTTTTCCTGCCCTGAGGTCTTACCATCGTAGATAGTAATTGCCGTATACATACGATTGGACGGGGTGGAGATAATCGGTACCTCATCAACAGAAGGAACCGCAGTCTCAATTCCCCCTTTTGAAAACGTGGTACTTGTAATCTTCCCAGACAGCTCCATTTCCAATTCTATGATCATATCAGGTGTGGCATGGATTACAAGCGGGCCATTGTACAGTTCCCGGATTGCCTTGATCCCTTCCTTGATTTTCCGAAGGGCCGATGTCCCGGTGGCTCCCGGTGTATAACCATAGGACACCATGCCAGCCTTCTTCGCCGTGATTGTCTCTGTTGCAATCTTACTGATACGGTATGCATCAATCTCGGGAACCACAAACGTCCGCTGGAATTCTCCCATGACTGCGGCTGCTGTGGTCACAAAGTTGTTCTCGTTAATGTCGACAGGATCAATCTGGAACTTGCGGCCCCTATCCTGGGTCATCTTCCTGGTTTCATACTCCAAGGTAACTCCACCCTGCTGGTATCCATTGTCCCGATCATAGTCACCCAAGCCCTGGACGCTCATCTTCGGGATCTTTACCTCTGCACCTCCGTTATAAATCACCTGTCCAGCATTTGCATCCATCCATCCTGTAACGGCCTCCCGGATTGCTACCTTATCCAAAGTGTTCTGAAAAAGTGTTGCTGTTGCTAATGTGTTAATTGCCATAGTCTTCTATCATCCTTTCTTATATGCTTCCCATCATCAGGTTTTCTACCTGTTTTGCAAGATCATCATCTCCACCTGTTGGTGCTTTCTTCGGCGGCGTACCGCCCTTCAGCTTCTCTTCCACAGCAGCCTGTACGGCCTCCTGGAAGGCTTTCTCTACAGCAACCATGGATTTATTACATGATTCCGCATCCGTGTAATTCAACACTTCTGCAAGCCCTACAGGTAGTTTCTTTTCAGCCAGCGTATTCTTTGCCTCGGCCATCAGCTCCCGGCGGGTTATGTCCGCTTCACGGGCTGCCAATGCTTTCTCATGTTTCTGTTGCAAGTATAAGGCTTTCTCTTCTTTCGTCATCTTTGCCAGCTTTTCAGCCTCGGATAGTTTATCATCCGTAAGAACCTTCCACTTCTCCTGTGCTTTTGCAAGTGCTGTCTCAATGCCCTTTTGCATCCTACGATCAAACTCAGCTTGGTGACCATCCTTTAATATGTCATCAAATGATGGGGGATCTGCCTTCCCTCTTTCTTCCCCGGATGTTCCACTGTTCTCACCTTCAGCTCCGTCACCATTGCCGCCTTCGGCCCCAGCGCCGTCTCCACTTGCTGCAAAAAGTTGCAGGTTCATTGGCACTCGTTCCCTGCTATGTGATTCTTTTCTCATTAATTACTCCTTTCCGCCCCAGCCTGTTCATTCGCCCAAGCCGTTGCATAAAAATAACACCCAGGAAAGTCCCGCGTGTATATTCTCTATAATCGTCATTTTACTATTTCCCATTTTGTAGAGTGCTTTTCCTACGTTCATCTCACTTCTTTTTCATCCTTTTCAGTTCCTTTTCCTTTTCCTCAGCTTCTTTGTTTCCCTTGACATATTTATTATGCCACTGTTCGTATGTCATGTTAGCGGGTACTGTCTCTGCCCTACCAGTGGCTGGGGTTCCGGGCCCTCCCCGCATCCTGGGTACGGACT
>OBXX01000241.1_pt1 | contig 40228 bp, 49 predicted proteins | sample 1495441 | NCBI WGS metagenome assembly OBXX01 (sample SAMEA2580168, study PRJEB22360) | human gut metagenome | biome: human gut; feature: human-associated habitat; material: faeces | place: Denmark | collected 2008/2010 | reverse complement strand
AGTTCCACATTTTTTATTCGCCTTTTGAAAGTGGAATTTAACTTTTCACTTCAGCAATCAGCGTGACTGGCAATGAGACGATAACCTTTATATAAAAGATAATCTGTATATATAATAAGAAAAGCAAGCAAGCTCATCTGCAATTCGTATGGAAAAGCAGCTGCTATCAGCAGGATATCTCCTGTAATCAGCGAACGTTATCTACAGTATACTACACTCCCTGTATACTTTGACAGTCTATGAAAGCTTACAGTGAGGTCATCGATAGTCTGTACTGACATCTCCTGTAACGAAAATCATATTTTTTTCTGTTTATACCTTTTAAAAAGAAACTAAAAAAGGCACCTTGTGAAGTGAATCCCTTTCCTTTGACTGTCCAAGCTTTGGGGTTCATTTCATTGAGGTGCTTTTCGTTACATTATGCCTTTGCAGTAATCAAACGCGCATTGATAATGCCTTCCCGGCTGCGCAGTCGTTCCATCAGTTCTTCACTGACTTCATCATTGGTATCAAGGATCATATATGCATAATCCTTTTTCCCCTTATTTGCCATATTTTCGATATTCACACCGACATTGGCAAGTGCCGTGGTAATGGCACCGACCACATTCGGCACATTCTTATTGATAATGCAGATTCTGTATTTGCATTCCTGTGCAAGCTGCATATCCGGAAGATTCACAGAATGGGTAATATTTCCCGTTTCCAGATACTCCATGATTTCATTGGCAGCCATAACCGCACAGTTTTCTTCACTTTCCGGAGTGGAGGCCCCAAGGTGAGGAACTCCGATCACCTGCTCATACTGCAACAGCTCCTTTGTCGGGAAATCCGTTACATAGGCTGCAATCTTTCCTTCATCCATCGCCTTCATCATCGCCTCATCATCGATCAGACCGCCGCGTGCAAAATTCAGCACACGCACATCGCTCTTCATTGCCGCAATCGCTTCCGCATCAATGATATTTGCGGTTTTATCACTGAATGGAACGTGTACGGTTATATAATCGCATTCCTCAAAAATCTGCTTCAGATTCTGTACATGGTGCACTCTTGCCTTTAAGGTCCAGGCGGCTTTTACAGAGATGAACGGATCATATCCGAAAACCTCCATATCCATAGCGGCTGCGGCATTGGCAACCAGTACGCCAATCGCACCAAGTCCGATAACGCCCAGCTTTTTACCTGCAATTTCCGGACCGACAAAATTGCTTTTTCCTTTTTCCACAGCCTTGGAAATATCGTCACCCTCCAGAGTCTTGACCCATTCGATGCCCTTTGTAATCTTACGGGAGGACATCAGCAGTCCTGCCATTACCAGCTCCTTCACGGCATTGGCATTGGCCCCCGGCGTATTGAAAACGACAATTCCCTGGTCACTGCAGCGATCCAGCGGTATGTTGTTTACCCCTGCTCCGGCTCTGGCTATACATTTCAGATCGGTGGGAAATTCCACATCGTGCAGCTTCGCACTACGCACCATAATGGCATCGTACGTGTCAAAATCCTCAGAAAATTCATATGCACCCGGATCAAACTGATTGATTCCGGCATCCGCAATTTTATTAAACAGCTTTATTTTCATAGTTATCTCCCTTATTTATGTTCCTCTTCAAATTTTTTCATAAATGCAATCAGTGTCTGCACACCCTCCAGCGGCATGGCATTGTAGATAGATGCACGCATTCCGCCAACTGCACGGTGCCCCTTCAGATTGCTCATACCGGCTGCGGCACTTCCCTTGGCAAACAACGCATCCAGCTCTGCATTCGGTGCACGGAAGGTTACATTCATCAAAGAGCGATCCTCCCTGCGTACGGTGGTTGTATAGAAAGCACTGTTATCCAGATAGTCATACAGCAGCTTCGCCTTTTCTTCATTTCGCTTCTGCATGACCTCGAGTCCGCCCATTTGTTCAATCCATTCCAGCACCAGCCCCAAAATATAAATTGCATAGGTCGGCGGTGTGTTGTACATGGAATCCTTGTCGGCAAGGGGAGCATAGTCCATCATCACCGGTGTGAAATCCTTTGCATGTCCGATCAAATCTTCACGAACGATTGCGACTGTCAGACCGGCACACCCCATATTTTTCTGTGCTCCGGCAAAAATGATGCCGAATTTGGATACATCCACCGGCTTGGACAGGATGTCACTGGACATATCGGCAACAATCGGCACACCGTTCGTTTCCGGAACATATTTCCATTCGGTACCGTAAATCGTATTGTTCGCACACAGATATACATAATCTGCATCCTTATTCAGCTGCAGCTCCTGCTGAGCGGGTATATAGGAATAATCCACATCCTTGCTGGAGCCTGCAAGAACGATTTCCCCGTATTTTTTTGCTTCCGCATACGCCTTATTTGCAAAATATCCGGTCACGATATAATCTGCCGTACCCTTCTGCAGCAGATTCAGGGGAACCATGGAAAACTGAGAGGTTGCTCCTCCCTGCAGGAACAAAACCTTATAGTTATCCGGTATATTCATGATGGAACGCATTCGTTCCTGTGTTTTTGTAATTATCGCATCATAGGCTTTGGATCGATGACTCATTTCCATAACCGACATGCCACTTTCCTCGTAATTCAGCATCTGCGATTGCGCTTTTTTCAACACCTCCAGTGGCAGCATGGATGGACCAGCTGAAAAATTGTAAATTCTGTTTTCGGCCATAATCAGGCACCTTCCTTTCCTCTTATACTTCATCCAACAGCATGTTTTTCTGTTAGTAAGCACTATTATAGCACAAATGAAATAAAATGAAAGTTAAAATGAAAAATTGATGTAACATTTATGAAAGAGTTTTCTCAACGTAAACAAAACAAGTACATCTGTACACATATTAAAGACACCTGTTTTTCTTTCGCTCTTCTTTTATTCGTGGTATACTTACCTTACAGAAATTGGGAGATGAGAACATGCTGGATTTTCGTTTATATACATTCCTTACGCTGTCTGAAACATTAAATTATACGAAGGCTGCGGATATCTTATGCATTACACAGCCTGCGGTTTCGCAGCATATCAAATATATGGAAAAGGAATATGACTGCAAATTGTTTTTTTATGACGGAAAGCAGTTGAATCTGACGGCTCAGGGTAAGCTGCTGGCTGAGAAAGTGCGTACCATGGTTGCGGATGAGAAAATGATCCGCAGTCTGCTGAAGCAGAATCAGAAAACACCCGCCCTGCGCTTTGGTGCCACGCTGACGATTGGGGAGTTTATCCTGCCACAGCGCTTGAACAGCTTTCTCGCTGAGCATACGGAGACCTCTTTGTGCATGATTGTGGAAAACACAGCAACCCTTTTACAGATGCTGAACAGCGGGGATATCGGCTTCGCCTTTGTTGAGGGATATTTTCCAAAGCAGACCTATGACTGGAAGCTGCTGTCGCAGGAGCGCTATGTCGCGGTAAAAGGAAAGCATTATACCTTGCAAAAGGAGGTTCGCTGTTTGAAGGATCTGGTGCAGGAAACACTGATTGTTCGGGAAGATGGCAGTGGTACCAGAGAAATACTGGAGCGCGGCATGCAGGAAATCAATTTATCCATCGCCGCCTTTCAGAGGGTGATTGAAATCGGCAATGTACAGGCTATCAAAACGCTCGTCAGAAACAATCAGGGAATCAGCTTTCTGTATGAAGCCGCCGCAAGAGAAGAGATAGAAAAAGGAGAACTGGAAGTGATCGACCTGTATGATTTCCATATTCTCCATGAATTTAATTACATTACACTGAAGGATTCGGTATTCAAGGAACAATACGACGCCTTCTTTGCATCTGTGTGCCGGCCATGATGATTGTCATGGCTTTTTTTATTTGAGTTTTTCATACTTGCTCAGCACCCTGACACCGTGCTTCGTTACCTGACAGACCTTTCATACCGTGACGGCTATTCAGAAGCCAAAAGATCAGACTGCTCTGTGTGGTAAAACTGCGTAAACAAAGCGCGGTATAAGAAATTTCCCTAAGATCTGCGGCTTATGACTGTAAAATGTGATGTGTCTGTATCCCATTTCTAAAGCACACACAGCTTTCACAGTTTCACGGAAAAAGGGTGTCCATGTACAGAATCCATCAATACGGAACACGCCTTTCCTTATCATTACGTTTTTAGTTGGTTCAAAGCATCCTTCAAAGCTATACAAACACCAGCTGTACCAGCATCATATAAAGCAGGGTTCCCCCGATGATACTGATCATATTATTGCGTTTCCACACATGAAGAAGTACGACACTCCAGATTCCCAGCAGCTCCGGCAGACCGTACGGATATTGAAAAAAACTCGTATTGCGTACACAGTAGACAATCAGACAGAGCATGATCGCCATAGGCAGCACATTCCCCAGATATACAATTTTCCGCGGGAGTGCTTCTGCGTTCTTGAATATCATAAAGGGAAGCGCACGTGTCAGAAAGGTGCAAACTGCCGCAACTGCGATAATCAGCAGGCTATCCGTAATACCTATCATGATGCATCCTCCTTTTTTTCCACCTTGTCCTGAAAGATGACAAGCAGAATGACCAGCAATATGAGCGCCGGCAGCAGAAAGTTAGATAACTGAAACAGTGCAGTGGAAATGAGAATCGCGGCCATTGCGATATAGACAGCACCATGCTGCTTCGCTGCCAGCCACTGCTCCACAAAGATGACAGTAAACAAAGCCGTCATTGCAAAATCGATTCCCGTGGTATCAAAGGCGAGCAGAGAGCCGATGGTTGCACCGAGTACGGAACCTATTATCCAATACAGCTGATCAAATAACGATATACAGAACATCAGCTGTTTCCCCTCTCTGCTTTCCTTATTCGGAATTGCACACAATAAGGAATAGGTTTCATCTGTCAGGGAAAACATCATATACCAGCGTTTCTTTCCCATCGCCGGAAAGCTCTTCAGAAATGAAAGACCATAAAACAGCTGCCTTGCATTTACGGTAAGTGTGACCAGTGCTACCTCCACAAGTGAAAATCCGGCATGAAAGAATGTCAGTAAAACAAACTGCATACTTCCGGCATACACACTCAGACTGATCAAAAACGCCCAGAGCATGGAATAGCCCTGCTGCTGGCAGAGAATACCGAAAGCGATTCCCAGGAATACATAGCCGACCATCACAGGAAAGCTGAGCCGCAGTGCCTCCTTTGCTATTTTCATACAACATCACCCCTCAAAAGTTTTCTTATATTTTAGACGATTTCTCTTTCGCTTGCAATCCCCTATTCTTTTTACGGATATATCATAAGCATGCAGTCTGCTTATTTACAGTTGACCGTCTTGCAGGGAACACACTGACTGGATGGTAGCCAAACTATCACGAATCGTGTAAAGCATGGAAGCTGTATGCTTATGAATGCAGATTACATACCTGCCTTTGCATACACGTTACCGCTATGGCTTTAAGGACAGCTTTGAAGATGGGATGGAAGAAGGAATCATAAAAGGTTTTAAGCAGAAGGTAGAGAGGAAGGGAAAAAGAGGAATCAAAAAAGGCAGAGTGGAAGGCTCATGTTACTTTCGAAGCCGACAGTTGGAAACCAAGTTTCATGATAGCCGCTTACCGCGGCTGTATACCTTACAGCAGAGCAGATTGAACAAATCTTCAGCCTTATGTTTACTGTCATAACCGGAGGAAATAAAGAATCAAATCAAAGCTTCCTTGCAAGTGAAGGATCGCTTTGACTTTCAGGATTCCTTGTTAATCGATACCGTTTATCATTTTATCAAAAAAATCAAAAAAAGCATTGACAAGGCTATCTGCTGCATGATATATTTATTAAGCAATCGAGATGGGGTGTTAGCTCAGCTGGGAGAGCACCTGCTTTGCACGCAGGGGGTCATCGGTTCGATCCCGATACGCTCCACCATGACAATAATAGTCGAACTTCTTATCTTAATAGAGAGGTTCGGCTTTTTTCTAATTTACAGTTAAAGCAGAATCTTATAGGCGCCATTACAGTTATATCACTGTATATGGCGCCTTTTTCTATATACATGAATGCAGAATTGGAGGTATAGCGGAATGGAAAACACAATGAAACATGCTCAACCGCAACGTTATTATGTTACAAAGGAGCAAGATGCTATCATCGGCAGTCTGGCAAAGCGCATCGGTGTAAGTAAATCGAAGTGTGTGAGGATATGCATGGTAACGATCGCAGAAAATCCGGTCTTAGAATATATCATATCGAACGGAGTTCTACTCAATACGTGTAATGAAGTCTTCTACTATTATCTATCTATGATAGAAGTAATCGATGAAGCACTAGAACGATTAGAAAAACAAGGCATCGACATCGAAATCCATAGATCGAAGATAAATATAGCAGAGTTGAAGAAATTCAAAGAGGATTGCTATTCGATTTTAGAAGACAAGAAAGGAACCGATAAAGAAGAGATGTAAGTGTCTCCCCCCTGCAGCTTAGCCTGTAGGAATATGAAGAGGATGAAAAAATCCTCCCAGGTAAAAAAAACATCCATACGATTAACACAAGGTGGTAAGAGTATGTGATGTATATTTAATCGAACAAATTATGCACTTACTTCCAAGACCGACAGACAGCGATCCGGAAGCAGCTGTCTGTACAAAAAGAAGTATCGATAACACAAGGAGGAAGAAGATCATGTTGATGTTTCATTTCAAAAACAAGGAAGAGTTTTATGAGCGAATCGCAGATGGGTCCCTGCAGAAGAGCATGATGGAATATCTTGATAGATCGGCAGACATGGAGCTTCCTGTTGAGGAGGATACCCTGTTGTATAACTTTGAGGCAGAGTTCGAAATAGAATTAGAGAATGGGAAGCGATATGTCTCAGATGAAGATGTGGCAACTGAGCAAGGCGAGATCGGTAAGCTCCTGCATGACATGATCGTCCTGGCATGGAAGGATTTTCAAAAAAAGGAGATCGAAGAAAGCTTGGAATCGTCCTTCGAAGCTGACTTTATCAGACAGGAAGCTACAACCTTTACACTGCGTCATGTCGGAGAAGAGGATGAAACGCTGGAATATGTCTTTCTGAAGCATCGGCTCTTTGTCTTCAGCGACGGCTTTTGTACAGTATTCACCCTTCCCCATGCTCTGAGAAGTGGCGATGACTGGATAAATATGACAGAAGCTGAATTTGCCGGATGTCTGACAAACAGTCCGATTAAAGGTACTCTATGGAACCATGAAGCCGCGAGGGATGACATTCTAAAGCATTACCGTCAGCGATACCAAAAGGTAGATGAAGAGGGGCCGATCTCCTTCGTGGAATATGAACGTTATCTGCAGCATGCGGAAGAAGCCTCGTGTCATGAGGAATTCATATTAAGGATCGAGCTGGATGAAAAGCTCCCCTATCGAACAGAGCCGGAAGAAAGATGGCTAAAGACGGAATGCGGGATGCGCCCGGATCCCCATATCGCACGATATCTGACAGGTCTGCATATAGGTTATAAAAAATTACGTCATGCTGAGCAGGATGAGGAGGCATCTCATGACTGAGACCGGTAGGAGGAACTTCCCGAAAAGAATGCATATGCGGATCTATCTGTACCGCGGATGTGACGGGCTGAGGCAATATATCCAAATGATGAAATGGATCCATCATTTGGGTGTAGAAGAAGCCTATCGTATCGTGCGGGATCTGTTCGATGACGCATGGGAAACATCGATCGAGGAATGCTTGCGACGAGCAGGATCTGATAAAGAAGAAAACAGGAGGCAGGAAGCATGTTCGCAAGCCGCAGCCGACGAAGAGGGATCTATAAGGTAGATCCAGAGAACAGGAACATTCTCGCATTTTATAAAAGCTCCAGAGAAGCAGCGGCAAAGGAATACTGCAGCTACCAGACAATCCTGGACAGCTGTAATGGAAAGACGAGAAGGAATGCGACCGGCTATAGCTTCGTATGGTCTGAGGTCGTAGATGATTCTTCCGGCTGGATATAAGGGACATATCGATACATAGGGAAAGAGGATGAAGGAGGATATAGAAATGGAAGAATATGAAATCAAGCTAAGACTTACAGAAACAGAAGCAGAGCAGCTCGTAAAGGCTGCAGCACAGCACGATCAGAAGGTTTCCGAGCTGCTGGAATCCTTTGTATATGATCTAGTCGCATCTGATGAGCATCGCGGAGGTGATGATGAGACAGAATTGGCCCATCAGTGGTATCAGCGGCGCAATGAAGCACTCTATCCGCATCATGTGACCCCGTTGACAGAGAGCGAATCTCTGAAGCTGGCAAAGACAGATATACAGAAGCGCTGTATACAGGAAGCATTCCGGTATACTCCCCTTTATTTCGAATGGATAAAAGCTACGCTGGTGGCGGATGGAGCAATCATGGAGAATCAGAATCATGAATGCGTATACTTTTCTATCGATGAGGATGGTGATATCAACTTCGATGATACATACGGAAACAGCTGTGATGATCTGAAGCTCGTTCGTGAGTCCGATAAGATCACATGGGAAGAGGTGGAAGCTCGCCTGCGTAGTTATTCAAGAGAGCATCAACAGGAGTTACAGTATCACTTGAAAGAATGTTTTCAGCGATTACCAAGACAAGGGGAAGGTAGCGACTACGTGCGGATAAAGATGGCAAGCGATATCTATCATTTAGAGGCAATGCTGCGGCAGATCCTGGAGACTTCTGTGATGAGTGAATCGTGCTGCATAAAGGGAGGATGAGGAAAATGAAAAAATATTTAGGAAGCAACCTCCGCTATCTAAGAGAAAAAAATGGACTGACCGGCGCAAAACTTGCTGAGATGTTAGGTGTTCATGAATCAACGATTAATTATTATGAGAAGGGCAAGCGATACCCATCACCGAAAACAGCGCAGAGTGTCGCAGATCTATTTCAGATATCTGTGTATGCATTATGTAATACAGATCTGGAGATAACGGTAGAAACAGAGCTTTTGCATAATTCTACTTCTCTGATGGGATATGTCATCGAATATAGCGAGAAGGATGCATTCGAACCAGCAGGAGAACCTAAAAAGGTATTATGCACACAAAATAGGCTCGTTTGGATCCTGGAAAGAAATATGACATATACCGTATGGTCAGCGTACCGGTGCGACCTCAGTCACTATGTTCAAAATAATCCTGATATACCCTATTTTAGAAAAGCAGGTATGCTCTCGGATGACGAAAAATAAGATCGAAGGAAAAGCAAACCAAATAGAGAAGAAGCATAGTGAGGGATCCGTACGATGGAAGAGATGAGAAGTATGATCCTATTCGTGATCATCAACGCTCTGGCCATATCGTGTTATCTATTGGGAAAAGAGAATCCAAAAAGGAAGAAGGGAAAGAATGAAAAGAAATAAATATCTGAAAGCAAGGCTGTCTATGGCAAATGAGGACGAATGTCTACACAACACCTTCGCTCTATATGTTGCAGGGATATCGGAGCTCCTGCTGATCGTAATCTTACAGGGAGAATTGAATCTCATAAGTATCCCCTGCATCTCATCTGCAGCTATCGCTCTATGCAGCTGCTCCTACCAGATCGGCAGAAATTCCATACAGAGATCGGAGGATGATATCGATGGGAACCGTTGAAAGCGTGATATCCCCCATGCTGCCGATGCTGAAAAGCTGTCACAATACCATCATCTCCTATCGTGATTATCAAAAGCTAGGCGATGAGGAGATAAGACGCTTCTGTAAGCAGGCATTGGGGAGGGACATCCGGATCATCGTAAAAGAGGATGATCATTATGAGGAAGAGGTCCTCATGAACCGATATAGGAGCAACCGAAAAAGATCGAAAACAGTGATCCTGGAGCTGCTCTGATATAACAAATGAAGAAAAGGATGTGACGAACAGATGATAGATGAAGCTGTGAAAAATCAACGATGCTGCCACTGTAGGTTCTATCATGAAGAGGATGACAAGCAGTATTGTCAAAACTATGGAGAAGAAAAGCGATCCTGGAGGATGATCGACGCGAATCCTCAGCTGCTGCCCTGGTGGTGTCCACTGGATCTGCAGGAAGCAATAAGAAAAAGCATCGTACCGAATTATTCGAAAAAAGGTGGCGGTGGCTGTCATAAAGGCAACGATAAGGTCCTGCCGGATAATTTCGGGAAGATCGTACGAGCAGAGCAAAAGAAAATGATACCGATCAAGAAGGCCGCATCGATGACTGGCGTGAGCGTCTATCTATATAAGAAATTCAGAGATCAGTATATAGAGAGCAACTGATATGGATGAAAGATGTACGAAGGAGCAGCTGTGGAAGCTTATCGGCGAAGATCTGAAACGTACAGAAGACTTCCTGCTCCTATATTCCCTTGAGGCTTTGAAGGAGTACGAGGAGAATGCCGAAAGGATACAGGGAATCCCTCTGGAGCCTATCATGATCGATGGAAAGACATATATACCGAGAAACGAACGATAAGGAGATCACAAATGAATACACTGACGGAACTCACGAAGAAGTATGGGGATATCGCCTATGACCCCGCTACCGGAGAGGCAAAAGGCTATATCAATTTCCAGTTCCTGCATAAGACTGCACTGCAGCGTGAATTGAGGCTCATGAAGAAAGAGAGGCTCATACAAAAAGGTAATATCGATGAGGATCCCTTCCGATTCTTCAGGAAGCTGATCCGCTTTGAAACGGATCATGCGTATCGATATGAGAAAAAGAGTGGATATAAGACCATCTATGGGATCAGACTGCAGATCCTACTGCCGAAAAAGATCAGGAAGGACAGTGAGATCAAAAAGCTGATCAGCCGCTTCATGACGCATTTGAATCCTTTGTCCTATGATCTGCCGTATGCCGCATTCTTCCTACAAAAAGGAAACGGAAGATATATAGAGCTGATTCTGAGTGAACGCGAGGTAGTCGATCGGATGGAGATCGTTCGATATGCCCGTGATTATCACAACAAGGACGGTGTATTGATACACAAGCGCGGGGAGGCAAAACGAGATGGTGAAGGAAAGATCATCAAGAAGCATGTGATGTTCTCCAACAAGCGGAGGCTATTCACACTGGACCGTCCGATGGAGAAGCAGCGGCAGCGACTGATGCGGATGCTCTTACAATCCGTGAGGACGATCCTGCAGCATATCAAGCTCAGGATGTTCCTGAAGATACAGAAGCCGGGACGATCCTGGCATTACTATAACCGACAGTGTGTGCTAGAGGTGAACCATGCCAAACGATACATCGAATACATGTGCAATCATGCGGCTGAGATCAAGAAAGAGGAGATACGGGATCTGGAAGAGGCACGTCCATATCAAAATATCCCGATACCGGGGTATCGAGAGATCAAGACGGTCTTCATGAGATATAAAGCGAGGTTCGAAAAGGGCTGCTTTCATGATCGGGATGGCAATCGGTACAGGATAAGAGCCAGAGGCGTCCCTTACGATGAGCTACGGTCGAATATCACAGAATTGATCAGAATGTTCGAAGAAGAGCTCAGGGGGATCGTACCACAACTGTAAGCGGCGGGCGCAGACAGAAGGAGCGTCAAAACGAATGGTGATAAGACGAGGAGTGATGAGAAAATGGGAATCGAAGTATTACCAAAGCGATTACAGGCAGTAGAAGGAAGCTATGAGCAGCTTTCCGATATGGGAGTCAGGAAGGAGCTGCTGGAGCCCTTCGATGATCTGATCAGAACATGTGAGGATATCCTGCATGATGAAGCGATGCGTAAGAAGAAACACGAAACAGGGATACAGGAAGCGCGACGAAAAGGGATCCGGATCGGGAGACCACCAGTACCGATCAGCATGGATTTCCTGAAGCTGGAAGGTCTCTATTCGAAAAAGGTGATCACAGCAGGAGAAGCTGCAGGAAGACTGGATATCGCTGTCTCTACCTTCCACCAAATGAGAAAGAGATACGAGAAGGAGATAAAGGAATGGAAGTATCGAAAGGATGTAAGGTGAGCGGCCCCCCATCATCATCGTGGACATGAGCCTTGCGGACCGGTAACCGTATGAAGGAGGAAACTATGGAAAGAAGAGAATTCAAAAAAATGACATCGATATATGAAGCACGTCTGCGACAGCTATCTGATGGCAAGGACCAAGCTATGCTCACTGCATACTTCGATCGAGTGAGGAGCATGGATGAGATCTTTCGTTTCATGCAGCGCTTCGAAGTAAAAAAGACATATGACCGTTCCCGAGAGCTCGATTTCAAGGAGCTGACGCAACGTATCGGAGAGCCGATATATGACGCGATCAGCTGTTGCTGGCTGATCATCGAGGACTATCGGGATGGAGAGATCCACTTCAATGACGGAACGTCAGTTCGTGATGATCCGAATGTCTTGAAGGGAAGATTCTTCGATAAATGGCAGGATCTGACAGATGAGCAGCTCTTCACCAGATCGCTCCTGCGAAGGACAGAGGCCTATGAGTCGTTGTCTCTATCTATATGGAATTCGGAAAAAACGTCAGAAGAGAAGATCAGACAGCTGGGACGTATCCTCGACGAATTGGCGTCTGTGAAGGAAAATCTATGTCTACGAGGAGCCGATCGTCAGATCGTAGATAATTCCATGCTCTGTATCACTACGATCGTCGATCTCATGAAAGAGACAGAGGGAGCTATATGACAGTCAGGTATAGCTACAAGGGGATCGGAGAGCTCCTGCCGTATGTTTAACTTGGTGAACATGCTCTTCGCGATCTTCATCATCTTTCATTTCTGCGAGGATATAAGAGATGATTGGAGGACATGGAGGCTCCATCGCCTGGAAGATCTGAACAGTGAGCAGCTGTCTGCAATGGGATTCATATTTTATGGAGAAAGCGAACGAGAAGATCTGCTGTTCCTATTCCATGAGCGCTTCATCTTCAAGCTCCGGCGTAGGAGATGGATATTCAGCCGGATCTATATCGTAGACCTCAGATATCTGGAGATGGAGGGAACGATGGATATGAATATCAGGCTCATCGATGAAAGCTGTAAGAAGCATCTCTATACCGCTATAAAGAAATCAATAAAGGATGGATCGTATCTTGCAGATCCGATGCTCAAGGAACAGCTATATGCTGACATCGAGCGTCGTTACAAGAAATATGTCAAGATGCGACAAAGGATCTATGGAGGAAATCAAACATGGGAATGATCATTGCTGTTTTGAATCAAAAGGGTGGCTGTGGTAAGACCACGACTACAGATACCGTATCTGATATGCTGGCACGGAGCGGCTACAGCGTATTGGATATCGAACTGGACCCACAAGGAAATCTGGGATTGCTCCACGGATGCAAGGATGATCGGAACTGCTTATATACACTGCTCAAGGGCGGCGCGTTTCAGCCGATCCAGATCCGGGAGAATCATCATCTGATCCCGGCAGGAAACACATCCAGGGATATACCGACGGAATACGCTGCCTGCATAGGGAAAGAGGTCATGCTGGCCGATATCCTGGAAAGCTATCGGGATATGTATGATTTCATCTTTCTCGACTGTCCGCCAACACTATCGCTTCTGACGGATCTTGCGATGGCAGCTGCAGATAAGCTGCTCGTCCCTGTGTCGATCGACCTCTACTCGATCGATGGTCTGACAAGATTGGATGAGCGGACGAAGCTGATCAAACGCTTCTATAATCCGGGACTCGATTATCTTGGGCTTCTAGTGACGAATGCGAAAAAGAATGCAAAGTGTACGAAGAAGATAAAAGAGATGGCGCAGGAGGCTACACAGTATCTGGGGACGAAGGTCTTCACGACGATCATCCGGAATTCGATCGTCGTCTCCGACGCACAGGTAGCATTCAAGACGCTGCAGGATTATCGTAAGAATGCAAGCGTCACGAAGGATTATGCAGCCTTTACGGATGAGCTGCTGGAGACGATCCAATATGGATAGCAGATCTATCGTGAGCGGTCTGTTCCAGGCGAATAGACAAGGCGGATCGGATACGGTCACGAGTTACCAGGTCATTGAAAAGGATGAGGTGCGTTCCCTACCGATCGACGCCCTCATCCCATCAAAGATCAACCGGGAGTTGGATCATGATTTCGTCACTGAGCTCGCGAACAATATCCGGATGAACGGGCTCATGCAATATCCTATAGTAAAGCCGATCGGGGACGGAACATTTACGATCCTGGCAGGGCATCACCGTATAGCGGCCTGTAAAAAGCTGAAGGAAGCGGATGGGAGCTATCAAACGGTGCGCTGTCTCATCAAGAGATCTGACGATATCGACAGTGAGCTGCTGTTACTGGATACCAACCTTCAGATCAATACACTCAGCGTATATGACAAAGTGATGGCGATCGGCAGGAAAGAAGAACTGTTGAAGGAAAAAAAGAAACGGGATCATGCCAAAGGCGGAAATCTCAAACATATCATCGCAGAAGAATCCGGATTGAAACGTAGTCAGATCCAGACTTATCTTACGGTATATAAAAAAGCGATACCGGAAGTGAAGGAAGCTTTGCGGAAAGAAAAGATCACTTTAACTCAAGCTGTAGCGATATCACAGAAGCCTGCTAATGATCAGCTGAAAGCTGTGATGAAAGGACGGGAGAAAGTATCGGCAGAGAAGAACACTGAAGCCTGCTTCCAGAAAACCCTCGATACGACTCTCACCGCTTATGTCAAGGTGAATCATGAACTGGATCGTCTCCTACAGAAAGCAGGAACAGAGCTGACGCCGCAACAGGAAGACCTGAAAAGATTCGTGCACGAGATGGTGAGATTCCTGGAAGCTTTCCATGATGTATGACATGCGATCAGCTGAATCATTATGCATATGATCTCGTAGGAAAGATGAAGCGCTCACTGAAAAAGAAGAATGAGGATATCTTCGTATTGGAAGATCTTGATATCGCGCACCTGAGATGGAGGTATGATGAAGCTCTGTCGACGATAAACGTATATCAGCTGCATGAGCTTCTGGTGTTCATAGAAAAAGTGAAATATCAGTTCCTGTTGAAAAACCAGCGTATCCCGACATATAAGGACATGAGAGAGGAATTCAGGCAGGAGCTGCATATAGTGATGGAATCTGTATAGGGGAGTCACTTTCAAACAGGTCTATAAGAGGTCCTACATATAGAAAAAAACATGGAAGGGGCATAGAAAGAGGAAATGAATCATGATTTCAAAATACAGCTGCTTCAGGCAGAATGTCTAGTGATCTTAGGGATAATGGGAATCGTCATCGTACTACTCATTATCGAATACATTCGTAGATGTAGAGAACTAAACCATTCAGAATTAGTCCTGCACGATGCAATGGGAAAATTCATATACTTCATAAACGACGATGATGACATCGATAGAGAAATCTTGACGGGGATAAGAATAGAGGATGACTGCAACGGACATATCGCATTCTTTCATGAAGTCCCCAAAGACCATAGAAAGAGATTCATCGTCACGACTGCTTCCTGCCGGGAATTCGATCTTGAAGCGTTCGGAAAAGAATGGTTCTTGACTGAAGACGAGGCAGAAGCATTCAGAAAAGCAAAAAGATAACGAAGCCTGTCGTAATGGCTTTCACGTATGGAACAAAAGAGGCCGAATCAACAGGATCTTAAAATAGATCCGTAACATCATAAGGAGAACAGTTATGAAATGTAGAATAGATACCATGTCGTGTAAGATAAAAAAAATAATCAAAAGCGTAGCAATGAATATCGCTACGATCACGCGGGAGCTATATGATGTGGACAGAGAAGATCGAATCGCACAGATATCCGAAAGAAAAAGAAGAACGTATAAATTTGTCTATCATGCAGTCAACATGATCAACACGATCGTGCTGTTTGCTATCAACTACCTGATTATGTGGATCGTATGGTACATCATCATGGATCCGCCATTCGGTAAAGCAAGATATACCTTTCTGTCACAGGGAGTATCTCTGAGGCGTGCAGTTCAGAAACCAGACCGGAAATAAACGAAGAAAGACTATCGATCGTTCTATAGGAGGCATTTATGAAACACAAGTATAAAGAGCAATGTTGTCATTGCAAGAAATGGATATATGACTATGATACGACTACCGGGAAGCTCCTTTGTAGACAGTGCTTACAGGTAACCGGAGGTAAGCTGGAATTAGAGGAACCGGTCCAACTGACGATTGACGCATTTTTATATCCGGATGTGGAAGGTTGTGATAAACAATGTTGAAACGTGGGATATTTCTCTTCGCTTTTCTACTCCTTATCGCACACATCGTTCGATTCTTCCAGTTCGGACAAGCATGGTATCATGCAGAGACGCAGGAGCTGCGTACATGTCATGCTGTCGAATCTGCATCCGGAAGTGACGTTTCGGAATTCAATCGCTACATTCAGGATGGAACGATCCCTCCTACAGATGTATATTGGATCTTATCACAACGTGATGATCTTCACTGTACACAAGCTACGACCACACAGATGACTCCACTCGAAAAGATCAAATACTATATCGAAAAAAACTTGAATACGCTTGAAGAAAAAATAGCATTGTTGTCACAATGGAAGACATCAGAGCATATAAAAATCTCCGATATCTTCCTGCAGCTCGTGTTCTATATCGTATTGTGTGGGATAGTCTTGTTTGGTATTGTCGTAGGAATACTTATCTATCAGGAGATCCCTTTGCCGACCTATAACAGCACTGAGAAGCATATACAACTTCGTGCTTCCTGCTATGAGGTAGGTTCCCTATCCGTTGGCATCGTCGTAGGTCTCAGCATCATCCTGATACTGGGAAAGCTGGCATGTATAGCCTATTTATATCTCAAAGTATCCAGGATATTAGAGCTTGGAAGCATTCTGTACTGGACGGTCTCGATGGTCCTGTTCATCCTCCTGTCGTTATGGATAATCCGACGAACTGTTCTCGCATGGAATCTCTATCGTTCAAACTTGGATGCAGAGGAAATAAAGGAGGAAGAGAAATGATATCTATACTTTTCATAGGGATGATCGTTTCCCTCTTCATTCCATTATCCTATGCGCTTTGCAGGGCGAGTGATGAAGGTGAGCGATCCTTTGGATATAAGGAAGGACAGAATGGAAAAGAGGAGGAGATGACAGATGAAGACGCTGGTCAAGCTATTCAATAAAAAAGGACAGCGAGTCATTATCGGATACCTGGATACATCCGGAACCCTGTGGGTGAATAGAGCTAACCTGCCTGTCGGAACCTATAGCTGTGTCGAATACGCTTATCGGAGGATCCCCAGAAAATTGAAGAAGCATTTCAAGGTGTGGGATCCAAGATATAACGATAAAGTAAAGAAAGCAGCAGGAGATATAACATCATGAATATATGTATCACTCATACGCATATGAAGAAGTGGCAGAAAGAACATCGGAAAAAGATCCGAAACAGTATGCTCCAGACCGGATCGAAGCGCTATCCCTTCCCCATCGACCTGAAAAAGGCCAGTGACTGGCCTTATGATCGATATCATTCAAGCTTATGTAAGCATACAGGTTTCATCTTCTATGACATCAGAACTCTTATAGGGTGTTTGTTCATGTTAAATATAGATGATGTTTCGGACTATCTTTCACCTTGGCTTTTATATCTGTCATTCATTATGTTTCTGATATTGATGAGGAAAGCACAAAGCGAGAGCCTGCTTATAGGAAAGACTGTAGATGGTTTGAAAGGCTGTAGTGTGAGAACCGGTAATGCTTTAGCGATCGATGAAGAAGAAAAAGTATGAAAAAATTCACTTTTGTAAATATACAGCTACTGCTCACATGGATGATCGTTTGTGATATACTTCTTTCAAAAAGAAAAGAGGTATCTTCTATGGAAATCATAACGATCATGGTTTCGGCGCTTTTGGGAGCAGTCCTTACCTGGATTACATCCACAATGCTCTACAAAAAACAATCTACGATCGAAATGAGATGGACATTATTTCAATCGATACGTGATGAAATGTATACATCAAAAAAGCTTATTGCAACATATTTCAATGAATTGGGCAAAATCGCAGCAGATATGCGCGAGGAAAAAGAGGCCAGCGAACATGTGCATATCGATTTTACAGATCTCTCCTCTATACATCAGGAATATTCTATTCTGACAAATAAATTTCTGGCTTATATGAAAATGTATGAACCCGGTAAGACCTGTAAAATAATGTCGTATCTACCCTTTGTATTCAAGAACTCTGCACGAAAAATGAAATTCTATCTTTATCTGGAGACATGGAGAACTGCAATGTACTGTGATGTGAAATATCTGCTTGATGTAGAAAATAAACTACAGGAGATCTTGATTCCCTACTTCTATAAGACGGCTGCTCCAGATATATATGATGAAATATTAGCAGTCATAGGCAATGTCCATGCATCCGACATGCAGACGCTAGACCTTGATGAAATCGGACTATATGACTTTATGGCAGAAAGCTTCAGAAAAATCGTCTGATAAATTTAGCTGCATGATGATCAGATATTCTACAGTCAACAGAAGAACTGCTGGATGACTATATCCTTATAGAGTTTGAGGAGCAAGATAAAACAAAAAAGATAAGATTAGGAGGTACATTATCATGGACATGTTTTCCACGATATGTTTGAGCGCGGCTGCATCGATCATGACGACTCTATATTGTTGGAAGAAATTCGAGAAAGAGCAGGAAGAACAGATCCTGCAGGAACAGAAAGAACGTCGGGAAGAGATACGAGACAGTATGCTCCAGCCCGGATCGAAATGCTATTCCTTCCCCATAGACCTGAAAAAGGCCAGTGACTGGCCTTTTGAGGAAGAAGTGCCGCTGTCGGAGTTATCGGATGAGGAACGTCTATTACATGAAACATATATCGCCTATGGGAAGCTGAAGCTGGAGAACATTACCGCGGCCGAAGCAAAACAGGATCTTTTCAAGATTCTGATCTATCTGCAAGGGCATAAAGCCCTTGTAAAAAGATACAATGATATCAACGGTGATGACTACCATACCAGGCTCTTCTATATAGCACACTTAGAAGAAGACGCAAAAAGAAGCTTGGAAGGTGTCTACAGCAGTATGATCGATATCATCAAATATGGATGGCTGGAGTACAATGATATCTACAGCAATATTATCCGGATCCTACGCATGATTCTTGATACATCTTTAGAGGATATCATTTATGAATAACCTATGCTATATTTCATGCATAAGGAAGTGATCAAATGAAAGATGATAATGTAACAGCATTTCAAATATTCCGACAGCATTATCCTAAAGGAATGATAGCATCGTGTGGAAAAGAATATATGCATATGGTAAGAGATTGTATTTTGGAGGATTACCGAACATCTGTAGCAGCAAATATGCAATATCAGAAGCACCACCGCAAGGAGCGATCCTCCTTCCCTTCTCATATCGGTAACTATTGCTTGCAATTAAAGGAATATACACAAATATCTTTAGCAGAAGTACCTGTCATAGCCTATCCATGGAAAATCGACAGGTTAGTGGATACATGTAGATTTATTCAAAAATTCCATTATGATGATAGGAATCACATCGTTTTCTATTTTCGGGAAATGAAGATAGCCTTTGTGATCAATGGGAATCATTCCATATATAGAGGCATCTATCTTAAAGAAGGAAAACTGCCTGCACAGTGTTATGATGATGCCTATCTATTCGAGCATGCTGAAGTAGATGCGCGTGGAGAGCACTTTATATCAAAGAACACAAAAGAGATCCTAAACAATATCCAAGATCCAAGACTCGCAATGATCTTTACGATATCCAGTGAATTATATGAAGCTGGAACAAAGATTAAAAACAGAAAATGAAAAAGGCCAGTGACTGACCTTTTGTGAAGGAGGGAAAGCGTGTGAAAGCTTTGGAGGATCGTATCGATGTCAAGCAGACACGGCGAGAAGTACAGAAGCATTTAAAAGTATTAGGGAAACGGATGTTTCATAGCCAGATACTTGATTATATGTCCATAAGCAGCAGTATACTTTCCAGTAGTGATAATCATGGAAGTGCAGACAATGGAGGAAAGCTTTTAAAAGCTATGGAGAAAGCGGAGCAGAAAAATGCGGATATACAAACCTATATCGAAACTCTGATGAATGGCTTGAATAAATTGGAGGAGGAACAGCGGGATATATTACTTTCGAAATATTTATATAAGCTGGATGATGAAGAATTTGAAGATCGATTTAATATGAAAATGCGATCTATATATAGAAAGAGTAATGAAGCAGAAATCGATTTAGCAATAATTTTAGGCTGTGTCGTATATAAAATAGGATAATTGGCGAAATCGTGTCAAAATCGTGGCGAAATCGTGGCGAAATCGTGTCAAAATCGTGTCATTTACATGTCAGTTTTGATATGTTAAAATTGCTATGATGGATGTAGTGTAGAAAGGAGTCCTGATGAGCTTTAAAGGGAAGATGATCTTGCTTATCTTATTTATATTCGTTATCGTAGCAGCTTTCCTAGTCTACAATACGATAGCGATAGATAAGGCCAGCAGGGAGCATAAGGAAACGGTCTCTCAGGTAAAAGAAGAGGAACCGAAGAAAGATACGCAGAAAGAGAAATTGGAACTGACACAGGATTCTATTGAGTTAGAGATCGGTGCAGTATTCGATTTTAAACAATATATCAAGGTGGCAGAAAATAAATACGGATACAGTGTAAAAGATCAGATCAAGGTCAATGGAAAGATCCCTACAGATAAGGAAGGTAAATATCAGGTAGAGTATATCATGGATCTGAGTGAAGGCAAACGCATAAGCCGTATTTTACATGTTACCGTGCGAAGGTTTTAACTACCATATATATAAAGAAAGACATATGAAAGTGTGACTCATGGAGAAACATAGTGCAGGTGTGAAAGAAGGTGATCGCTCATGGATAAGATAAAAGAAAAAACGGACATGACGGTAGCAGAAGATGAAATGCCATTAAACCAAATACAAAATCTGATTTACGTAATACGAGGACAGCAGGTAATGTTGGATAGTGATCTGGCGATATTATATCAGGTAGAAACAAAAGCATTGAATCGCGCAGTAAAAAGAAATATAAAAAGATTTCCTAAGGATTTCTGCTTTCAGCTTACAGCAGAGGAATATGAAGTTTTGAAGTGCCAGATTGGCACCTCAAAAATGACAGGTCAGGAAAAAGTGGACAGCCGTGGTGGTCGGCGTACATTACCCTATGTTTTTACAGAACAAGGAATTTCTATGCTGGCAAGTGTATTACATAGTGAGGTAGCCGTTAATGTAAGTATCGGAATTATGCGAGCTTTTGTTGAGATGAGGCATTTCATGGCCAGCAATGCAATGCTTTTTGAAAGGATCAGTTCCGTTGAATTAAGACAGCTGGAATATCAGAAACAGACAGATGAAAAATTTGAGCGAGTTTTCGATTACATATCAGAGTATAAAGAAAACGAACAGAAGATTTTTTTCGATGGACAAATCTATGATGCGTTCTGTTTGTTGGTAGAAATTATACAAAGTGCTGAAAAGAGTGTTTTACTGATTGATAATTATGTCGATTTGAACACGCTCAATATCCTTGCAAAGAAGAAGAAAGATGTTAACGTGCGCATCTGTACGCTGAAAAAAAGCACGCTCTCCAAGACAGATGTAAAACTCTTCAACACGCAATATCCGCATCTTAGCATAGAATATATTGGTAATTTCCATGACCGCTTTCTTATCCTAGATAATGATAGAACATATCACATCGGAGCATCCCTAAAGGATGCAGGGAAGAAATGCTTTGCATTAAGTCTATTAAAGGACAAGAATGTTGCGAAAGATATTATTGGGCATATAAAAAGTAAAAGGTTATCGTCTTGTGGAAATAAATAACGTTCTTATTGGGTGAAATAAGGAGGAAAGAACATGAAAAAACTATTATGTATAGCTGCAATCGCAGCACTCGTACTGACAGGCTGTGCCAAAGACCTGCAGGTCAAAACAGTTGATAAGTTGTCCGTGGAGTACGGTGATAAGCTGGATAACGATAAACTATATGACGCAAAGGAGTCAGACGAGAATGTCAAAGTCGACAAGGTTTCCGGATATGACGCCAAGAAAGTCGGAGACCAGACGCTGAAAGTCACATTTACAGATGGTGATAAATCTACGGAAAAAGAAATCAAGATCACGGTTCAAGATACGAAGAAACCGGAAATCGTACTGAAGAAGGATAAGATCACGATCACAGCCGGAGACAAGCTAACATTGAAGGTCAATGTAAAATCTGTAAAGGATCCAGTTGATGGCGACCTAAAATATAGTGATAAAGAACTCAAAAAATCCGGATACTATATTGATAAGGGCAAGCTGGATACGAAGAAAGCAGGTACCTATGAAGTAGTAGTCAAAGCGTTCGATGCAAATGGAAATACTACAGATAAGACATTCAAAGTCACTGTGAAGAAAAAAGTTGAGAAGAAAGCCACGACAGGACAGAGTTCTGAGACCACGACTTCTCAGAACAACAGCACTGGCCAACAGACGCAGGCAGCATCCCCTTCCTCACCTGCACAATCCAATCAGAGCTCAGGATCCATTGGACAGAGCGGTACAACATCAGGAGGCAGTTCATCTGGAAATTCCGGAACCTCCAAACCAGCAGAAACACAGAAACCTCAAACCTGTATAGTTCCGGACGGACACATTGGAAATTCAGGAATGATCTTCACTACTGAGGCTGAAGCCAAGAAACATGGTGCAGATATGCAAGGGAATCCAGACAATAATATTAGAAGATACTTTACTGGTCCCGTTGTGGATACTTGTGATAATATTACTGGATGGACTGTGGATTTTGTATATGAAAATTAAGATAGGTTTCCCTATCTTTTCTTTTGGTATAACAGAAAGGGAAAAAGTAAATGAATTATAACAAGTATAGACCACCATAGAGGGGTTACGCCCAACATAAATGAAAGGTCGTATCTGTACAGCCGTACATAACATCCTATTATAAATACTAAGATCGGTAAAAGCCGGTCTTTTTTCTATTTCAGGCTGTATAAAGAGAGGAATGGTTAGTTTTTATGAAACGATACAAAGAAATCAAAAAGAAGATATTTACTTATCTAGCGGTTTTCTTCATGATCATATCAAATATGTCGATACCACAAACCGTAAAGGCTGCCAATGCTAAAGTTACGGTCGCAAAAAGAATACCATATAGTTATCAGGTAACCGATAAGGATGGACATATGGTCTGGGGCGCAGAAACTGAACATATTTACGCAGATGGTGAAATTGCATTCTGTGTTCAACCGGGAGTGTTGATAGCTGAAGGTGCATCTTATACAATATCAGATTTTAATTGGAAGGATTTCCGAAAATTAGAAGATATCGCATATGTAGGATGGCACCTATCTGACAAGACTGATGAAGATTATCTAGCTACACAGTTTATGATTTGGGAAGCACTAGGAGCTACAATTAACAGTACCTCCTACTCAAGTTATGGTTCAAAGAAAGCATCAATACAAAATAAAATGAATCTAATTTTTAATATTGATCCTTCTTTTATGGAAAATGATTCATTTGATATCAAAGTTGGAGAATCTATCACATTGACAGATACGAATGGAGTATTTTCTTACTATTCCCAGACCTCCAAAAGTGAAGGGATTACAGTATCAAAAAGCGGAAACAAGCTGACTATCACTGCTTCCAATGATGCTCCGGAAAATGCTACAGTAAAATATCAGTTAGTAAAAAAAGAATATGTAGGAACTTCTATGCTATACTCTTCTTCAAATTCTCAGGATGTTGTTCCTTTAAAAGTAAGTGATCCTAGAGAAATCACTATAAATCTACAAGTAGAGAAATATGGTTCTCTGAAGATCACCAAACAGGACGAAGATGGAGCTGTAGTTCCGAACACTTCCTTTAAAGTGTCTAAGAATGCAGACATGTCCTCACCTGTCGGAACCTATACGACAGGTGCTGATGGTACTGTAACTGTCAATAACCTGTTACCACAGAAATATTATGTGCAGGAAACTGCAGTCCCTAGTCACCTGGTACTCGACACTACCATCCGTGAAGTAACTGTCGAAGCTAATCAGACGGCGAACTATACTGCTCGTAATAACTGGATAAAGGGTAAGGTACAGCTGCGTAAGATCGATCCTGATTCCGGAAAACAGGTCGCAGGTGCTACCTATGCCATCTACAATGATAAAGGCCAGGAATTAGAACGTCTCATCACAACCGCAACAGGCTATGTGGAATCCGGATACTTGAGATTCGGAAATTACACCGTGCGTGAGGTCATCGCTCCATCAGGATATATCTTAAATAAGACCTCCTACCCTGTTACGATCGAAACCAACGAACAAAAGATTACAGTAACCGGTGAAGATGAGCGACAGACCGGCCGCTTAGAGCTCACAAAAGAAGACAGCGTCACCGGTTCTTCCGCACAAGGAGAAGCTACCTTAAAAGGCGCAGTATATGAGCTGAAGGCAAAAGAAAATATTCTGGATCCTACAGATCAATCAGTCAAATATGCGAGAGGTGCATTGGTTGCCACACTGACGACGGATGCTAATGCAAAAGCGTCTGTAAGTGATTTATATCTAGGTAAATACATCCTGCAGGAAAAGACTGCTAGTACAGGATATACACTGGATACGACGAAATATGATATCTCTCTTGACTATGCAGGTCAAAGTGTGGAAATCGTTACAAAGAAACAAATGGTCAAGGAACGTGTCAAGGCGCAGGCTTTCAGTATTGTTAAAATCTCTGATAACGGATCCGGAGAAGCGGATAAGCTGGCCGGTGTTGAATTTACAGTAAAAGCTCAAAAAGATATCGATAAATACGGTTCTTGGGAAAAAGCGCCAGTTGCGAAAAACGCAAAGGGTCAGACTGCTGCTGTTCTGGTGACAGACAAGAATGGATATGCTGTTTCTGATGAACTTCCTTATGGTGTGTATGTAGTCCGCGAGACCAAAGTCCCGGATGATCATTATGCTGTAGCGGATTTCAAGGTAACGATAACGGAAGACAGTCGTGATCCACAACCATGGCGTATCTTCAATGATGAAAAATTCCGTGCGGTGGTCAAAGCGGTCAAAGTCGATCAGGAAACCGGTAAGACCGTTGCCCTGGCAGGAACGACCTTCAAGATCAAAAACTTGAAAACGAACGAATATGTAGGCTACTGGGAGTGGAATCCTACTCCGGAATATATTACGGAATGGATGACAGATGAATCCGGTACGGTCATGACCGGAAAGGAATTGGATCCGGGACGTTACGCACTTGAAGAGATCACTGCTCCGAATGGGTATGTCCTGAATGTCTCTCCTGTTGAATTTACCGTAAGTATGAATACAGCATATGAGACCCTTCCGGATGGCAAAACACCGGTGATCACTGTCGCGAAGGAAGACACTTCAGTGAAAGGACGTATCACAGTCGCAAAACAGGGAGAGGTCCTTACTTCTGCAGAAACTGATGAACATGGCAATACGAAATTCAAATATGAAATGCGGAAATTGAAGGGTGCTGTGTTCGAGGTCAAGGCAGCAGAAGATATCTCATCTCCGGATAATCAGGGCGATATCCTATATCACAAAGGCGATCCGGTAGATACGATAACGACCGATGCTGCAGGTGAAGCACAGACCAAGCTGCTCCCTTTGGGTAAATATCAAGTTTCAGAAAAAACTGCTCCAAACGGATTCACGCATTCCGATGATATCAGAGAAGTCGAGCTCGTCTATGAGGAACAGAATACAGCGATCGTATTCGGCGATGCCGGTACTTATGAAAATGAACGTCAGAAAGTTGAAGTACAGGCTGTCAAAAAGGACGCAGATGATCAACAGCTGCTTGCCGGTGCTGAAATCACGCTATATGCAAACAGAGACGTGTACAACTATGACGGCGATGTGATCGTAAAAGCCGGAGAAATGATCGAAACGGTGGTAACCGGTGAAGATGGTAGAGCCACATTTACTGCAGACCTGCCTAATGATCTTACTCCGGAATATGGTGTCATGCCAATCGAGGGAATCGAGGATGAAGATATAGATCCGGGATTCGGAGCTGATGTCATCGATGGCGTAAGATTGATCGGTGATCCTAACAGCCTCTTTTATGCGAGAGAGACAGAAGCACCGCAAGGTTATGCGAGTGGTCAGGAAGTGCGTTATTATTTTGATACAAAGTATACGAATCAAAACAATGCAGTCTTGAAATTCACAGCAGAGTATCAGAATGAAACCACAAAAGTCGAAATCTCCAAAGTAGATATCACGAACGAGAATGAATTACCTGGTGCAACGCTGCTGATAAAAACAGAGGACGGAAAAATCATCGAAGAATGGGTATCTGCAGACAAACCACATCTCTTTGAGAAGCTGCCTGCCGGAGATTATGTACTATCTGAAAAGATCCCGGCACCTGGTTATACAACAGCAACTGATGTGCCATTCACAGTTAAGGATACCGGTGAGATCCAGAAAGTCATTATGAAGGATGATGTCACAAAAATGCAAATCATTAAAACAGATGAAGAAGGAAAAATGTTACCAGGCAACAGACTGGCCATCATTGACCAAGACGGAAAGACCGTTGATGAGTGGATCACAGATGATAAGCCTCATGATATTACCAAGCTGATCGTTGGCCAGGAATATATATTGCGTGAGCTGGAAGCAGCTGCCGGTTATACAAAGGCTGCGGATGTTGCCTTTATTGTTAGAGATACAAATGAGATACAGACAGTGAATATGAGCAACAAGCAAACTGTAATGCACTTTTCTAAAGTTGACGAGACCGGCGAAAAGGAATTACCCGGTGCTAAACTGCAGATCATTGACAAAGATGGCAATATCATAGATCAGTGGGTATCCACAGAAGAGCAGCACACGATCACAGGCCTGATCGAGGGTCAAACATACGTAATGAAAGAGATCTCAGCACCATATGGATATGAGATCGCAGAAGAGATCACCTTTACCGCAGGAGACGGTCAGAAGGTCACGATGAAGGACAAGATGATCCGCTCTTATATCAAAGTCAACAAGGTAGATGCGGAAGATCACAAGGACATCCTGAAAGTCGCAGAGTTCACGTTATACAGTGATGCAGCGTGCACGAAGAAGATCCGCACTGCAAAGACAGATACGAAGAATGGGATCGCACTGTTCGATGATCTGACATACGGTACGTATTTCATCAAAGAGACGAAAGCACCAGCCGGTTATGAGCTTTCTGATGAGGTCGTGAAGGTCACGGTCGATGACGAATGGGTCAATGGTGACGATAAGCTGCGTACGATCATCTATGCGGATAAACCACTTCCGGGCGGTGCGATCAGCACAGGAGATCATACGAATACGATAATACTCTTCATCATCACCGGTCTTGCCGGGTCCATGGTCGGCTTTGCAGCATACAAACTTAGAAAGATGAAAAAGGCCAGTGACTGACCTTTTTTATGAAGAAGAAAAAAGTATATAAGGGGATGGTATGTGTCCTCATCCCTTTTTTACTTCTCAGTGGCTGCAAGTCTGGCGAGGAAGAAGATGATGATCAGAAACAAAAGGAAAGCTATTCTGTACAGTTATCCGCAACCGTAAAGGATCTGAGCGCGCCTGTAATCAAGTGTGAGGACGAGCTCTATCGTAAGATCGGTGATGAGCTCGATTGGAAGAAGCTCATAAAGGTAGAGGACAATGTAGATGTTTCTCCGATATATGAGATCAAAGGAAACGTCGATATGGACCATAGTGGTACGTATCCGATCACGATCATAGCGAAGGATGACAGTGGAAACGTACGTAGAAAAAAGCTGACTGTCTATGTATCGGAAGGATCTAGGCCCATAGCTGAGAAGGACCGGAAGGAAAAGACGCCGCAGGCATCGGTACCCGATACCAAATCGAAGGAACAGGCTCCACCCTCTTCCGCCTCGATACAGAGCAGATACTTCGCATTCCGGGAAGGGATATCGCGAGATGCGACCTATCAGGAATGTATGAGCTATATCGCAACGAGTCTGGCAGGTAAGAGCGGGACAGGAAACTGTATCGTCGTCGATGATGCCAATGGCGTGCACATTGGTTATCAGGCAAGCTTCAATTAAAGAAAGGAGAGAACGATATGAACATGATCCAAATCATCATCATCGCTGTATGTGCCATCGTCATGGTGGGAGCGATGATATTTCTGTTCAAGCATAAAAAGAGATAACAAGAAGGAGGATCCTATGATCTATGAAGGAATCATACTGCAGCGGAATCATGATCTGGCGGAGGTATGCCTGCCGCAGAGGAGAAAGAACAGATATGTCTTCCTGCCTGAACGGGTCATGGAGCTCATCCGTCCGGGAATGAGGATCTTATTCATGGGGCAGGAGGATACAGAGTCCGCAGAGCTATACATCGCGGCAGGAGGACATCCATGATCCCGCGAGAGACGATCGATGATATCCTGCGTCGCTTGGATATCGTCGACGTCATACAACGATATGTCCCTTTGACCAGAAAAGGAAAGAACTTCGTAGGGCTCTGTCCGTTCCACGAGGATGGGAATCCCAGCCTATCTGTATCTAGGGAAAAACAGATATTCAAGTGTTTTTCATGCGGTACAGCCGGAAACAGTATCAGCTTTTTACAAAAATATAAGAACATATCATATATGGAGGCTGTGCAGGAAGCTGCACAGCTTGCAGGTGTAACGCTCCCGCGGTCTGCGCCTGCAAAACAGGATCCGCAGAGGCTGAGAAAGCTGGAGCTCAATCAGGAGCTCATGAAGTATGCGAACCACATATTGCATACCGAGGATGGAGAGGCGGGGCTGCGATACCTGCAGCAGCGCGGTTATACGAAGGAGCTGATCGATCAGCAGCAGCTCGGTCATATCCCGGAGAAGGAAAAGCTGCTCAACTTTTTAGAAAAGAAGGGATATAGCAGGCAGGAGCTTATTGAGGCGGATGTGTTCTCCCCTCACGGCAGCTGTAAATGGGAAGGTCGTATCCTCTATCCGATCATCACCGCACATGGTGAAGTGAGAGGGTTCACAGCCAGAACGATCGGTAAAGGGCATGATCAGCCTAAGTATGTCAATACGAGCGAATCGACGATATTCGCAAAAAGGAAGCTGTTGTATGGAGGGCCAAAAGCAATCGAAGCCGCAAGACAGAAGCATGAGCTGATCATCGTAGAAGGAAGTGCAGATGTAGATATGCTGACGCAAGCCGGATATCTAAACTGTGTGGCTACGCTGGGGACAGCACTTACAGAAGATCATGTACAAGCATTGAAGCGTATGAATGTCCGGATCCGCCTATGCTATGATGGCGATGCGGCCGGGATCAAGGCTACGATGGCTGCGGCTTCACTGCTGAGAAAGAATGGTATCCTTCCCTTCTGTACTTCTCTTCCTCTCGGTAAGGATCCGGATGAGCTTATACGACAAGCTCCCCAACTGCTACAGGAGTTATTGTCCACGCAAGAGAATACAGTCGATTTTCTGCTGCAGCATCCCAATGACCTGAGTGATTTCAGCAAACGAAAGGAGTATGCTGTCAATGTAATGAAAGAGCTGATCTCTTATCATGACCCTTTGATGAAGGAACATTATCTCCGGGAGCTCTCAAGAAAGAGCGGTTTCAGTATCGCTTCTCTTCAGGACTCCTACGAGAAGATGAGTGTGAGCAAGCCACAATATACGGCCGTACGCTCGCAGCGCTTCGCAAAAAGTGAAATCCGCCAGGAGCATCGCAATGTCCGAATCAATTTTCAGGAAAAGGATAAGGTGATCTATAAGAATGAGGTACAGCAGAAATTCGATAATCTGCAGCAGGATGGAAACGTGATCGCCTTCGACAGGAGCCGATTGTTGGAGAGGACCGATATATTGCGTAAGTATATCGGTCAGAAAGGACGTTTGTTAGAAACTACGATCACCTGTATAACCGACGATGACATTGACCTACGCTGTCATGCGATCACAGAGTCTTGTGTAAGAGCGATCAGCGAGGAGCATCATATGGATGCAAGGGCATTGAATTATATCGCCTATCTGCATAAGGATACACGATATCCGCATATCCATCTTCAGATATGGCAGGAAGAACCCTTGCTGGAACGGTATCGGTTGACAAATACTTTGCTTGAAAAGCTGAGATCCGATGTCATACAGGTGATGGCATCGCCTCTGCCTGTTCAGGAGACAGAGACAGAAGCTATCATACCGGAAGCGATGAAGCTGCCGGGAATGTAAAGGCCAGTGACTGGCCTTTTTATATTTTAATGAAAACAAGGAGGCATCGAAAAGAAATGAGAAATCTAAAACTGATGAAAGCAGAGCTCATTATCGGAGGAAAAGAGATAACGAGCATTCAAAATGCGATAAAGAATGCGGGAAAGGACATAACCGGCACGATCAAGGTCGTTGCACAGGTCTTGGCAGGTATCGTAGGAGCTGTCGCGGGACTCGTGCTGCTTTTCATGATCGTCAAGACATTGTTCAAATCACATCGAGGAGATGGCGGGGCATGGGATGAAGCTGCGCAAACGATTGCAGTCTGCATCATCTGTCTGGCATTTTCTGCGGCCGTATTCACAGCCTTCTTTTAGGAGTAGAGCTGTATGAACATGATATTGAAATGGCTGCTGGGAAAGCTCGTCGAGACCTTTGGAGGAATCTTCGAATTGTATGCAGCTCTGTCCGGGAATGTCTTCGATCAGTCAGTCGTCAAAACGATCTTCACCTTCTTTCAGACGATCGGACTCCCCTTGATCGGCCTCGCGATGATGAGCATGCTGTTCAAGGTGATGTTGGAACATGCCGATGGGAAGGGGTTCCAGGTCATGGATATCCTGAAGCGTTTCATTGGCGGAGTCATCATCTATTCCTTCGGTCTCGAGATCATGAAATCCCTCTATGTCGTATTGATGGGGGTGACCGGAAAGATCATCAGCGTGATAGCGAACGTCGCCACTAAGGATATGAAGATCGATTTCGATGATTTCGGATTCTCTTTGACTTCGATCCTTCTCATCGTGATCCTGACCGCCATCTGCATCTATTATATGATTAAGTCCTTCATGGACATATTGGAGCGGACATGGCAGTACGTCGTCATCCTCTGTATGATGTATATCTATACGACGGGATATATCATGGGGAATGATGAATCGATCATATCGTGGTTCAAGCAATGCCTTGCGATCATATTCAGCCAGTTCTTCCAGATCACACTGGTGAGTCTGGGGATCACGTTATATGTATCTGCCGGAGGAGTGAATGATTTCCTCTTCGGTATAGGCGCAATCATAGCTTCGGCTAAGGTCGAGCAGCTGCTGGATCGCTTCGGTATGGGAAGCGGAGGCAGGATCGGCAATGCTATGCGCAACGCGATGAGCATGGGCTTTTATGGAAGCAGCATCATAAGAAGCTTCAGAAAAGGAGGATGATGAGATGGAGCGGACCGATATAGAAAAGAAACGGTATATCTATCCACAATATGTACCTGCACAGCAGTTGATGAAAGGATTGTATATGGGAGAATGGGCAATGATCGCGGCACCGCCGATCCTGGGCCTGATCTTATACAATATCATCGGCTTCGCGATAGGAATGATGCTGGGACTCCTCTTCTTCGCCCTGCTGTTCCGTTATGAAGGCAAGCGGGTGAACCTGCTGCATGAGATGGTATCCAGCGCCCGTTATCTGAGTTCTCAGCGTTATTACATCAAAAAGGAGCGAGAGCTTGATGATGAGATGGAAGCAGTAGAGGAAGAGACAGAGCAGGAGGAAGGTAAAAACGCTAAGAAAAAGCCGAAGAAGCAAAAAAAGAAAAGAAAACAGAAACGAACAGAAAAGGAACAGCGGAAGAAGAAAGAGAAGGTCATGCAGGAGCTCTTCCCCTTCCGCCGTATCGAAGATGCACTGATCGAAATGGAAAACGGGGACGTCTTCTTATTCCTACGTATCCAGGCGAACAATCTGGATCTGTTGTCTTATCAGGAGGTACAGAATATGATACGTTCCTATTCCAAGGATATCGATCGGGACAGATTCAAAGTAGGCTATTTCATCACGGACAGCGTATTCAAGATCGGCAACAATATCCAGGCAATCGAAAAAGCAAAGGAGAAGCAGCGCATCCCCTTCCTGAGGATGCTGCTGGATCAGGAAAAATACCTGCTGCAGATGAAAAAAGACGATGCCAATAAGAAGATGTATTGTATCCGAGTCCTCATCAAGGAGAAGGACAGGAAGAATCTGGATCTCGATGATGTGAAGCATCGCATCAAGGAGACTTATGCCACTTCCCTGTCACCGATCGAATGTACGAAGGAAGAGATCAAGCAGATGCTTGGCGTCTACGGGAATCGGATCTTCGCAGATCATTATCCGGATAGTGAGCTGGAGGTGGAGACACAGGGAGCGGATAAAGGGTTCCTCCTGTTCAAAAAGAAGAAGACCTATGAGGAGCTGCAATTGCCGGGGATCTATGATTTCAAGGATATGATCGTCCCTGTGACTGCTGAATTCCGTCCCAGTCTGGCAAGGCTGGGGACGAATATCGTGAAGACCTATGCAGTCAGCTCCTTCCTCGGGACGACGAAGGAAACGAACCTGTTAGCGAGGATCAGCAATATCCCGGGCGTATCTACCTCGATCTATATAAACCCCTTATCGACCAGAGTCTATAAAAGCAACATCCGGAAGGACATGAAGGCAAGGCGATCCGCTATACGTGACGACCTGGATCAAATGGATTATGAAGAATCCGCAGAGACACTGGCAGGTGCCTATAGAAGAGTCCGAGAAGATAGTCAGGAGATGTATTACATCTCGATCTATTTCGTGCTGAGTGCTGTCAATCAGACAGCGTTCGATAATCTCGAGGAAACGTTCCGCAGTGCGGTCGAGGACGTGTCGATGACGCTGGATGATCTAAAGACGAAGCAGAAGGAAGCTTATCTGGCAGCCAGTCCGATCGGAGAAGATCTGCTGGGGAAATGGATCCGGCAGAACATACCGTCAGAGAGCGTCGCGAATCTTTATCCATTCAACGAGCCTTCCCTCATGGATCCCAAGGGACTATATATCGGAACGATCGTGGATAAGAAGAATCCGATCTTATATGACCCATTCCAATATCGTGGGACGAACAACAATATCCTCATACTTGGGATGTCCGGTGTAGGAAAAACAGTCCTCCTATGGCTGCTATTGCAGCACGCGGCTTGTATGGGAGCTTATATCCGCAATATAGATTTTGAGGGGACTGCAAGAGACTTTATCGAGAAGCTGGGAGGGATCAATATCGATATCGCCGGAGGGAACGATTTCATCATCAATCCCTTACAGGTCCGCATACCGTATGAGATCCGTCGTGGTATCCTGGATGACTACATCGGAGAAGTGAAGAGCTGGATGCGCATATACAAAGCGAGCTGGAACGATAGCCTGCTGGACCTTTTCGAGGAATTCCTGCGACGAGCCTATGAAAGGAAGCATATCAGCAACAGTACGGACTTCACGCGTCTGCAGAATACGGATTATCCGATCCTATCCGATGTATATCAGGAGATCGTGATAGAAAGAGATAATTACGATGAGAAGGAATCCCTGGCCACGAAGGAGGAGCTGCGGAAGCTGCTGCTGGGGATGAGGTCTGCAGTGGAGGGGGCAGATAGCGGCCTCTTCAACCGGCATACTTATCTGGGAGAACGGTTTCACGGAGATGGTTCCAGGCAGGATGTCTTCAATAGCGTTCGGATCATTAATTTTGATTTCTCGCGTATGATGGACACCGATAAATCCCGAAAGCTGGCACAATGGTCGAACATCTTCACCTATATCACACAGTTCGTAAACAATAATATGTCTGCACGAGATGATATCGTAGTCAGTATCGATGAGCTGCACGAGATGCTGAAGAAGGAATACATGCCGATAATCAACATCATCTCCTCCTATGAGAGACGCTTCCGAAAATACAATACATCCCTGATCAAAGCAACGCAGACGATGGATGAAGTCGATAGTGATGACGCAGAAATGGAATCAAAGGTGAAGCCGTTATTCTCACAGTCTGCGACGAAGTTCCTGTTCCACCTTGGTGATATCGATTATGACAAGCCAAGGAAGATGATGAACCTGACAGCAAACGAGATAGAGAAACTGCAGGAGAGTCGTTCCGGGAAATGCCTGGTCCGTATCAACAAAGCGCTTTATGATCTCGACGTCTTCATGCCGGAGTGGTTCAAGCAGGTGAAGAAGGATGCATGATGAGCTTTTGGATGAGAGTGGCCCTTTGGATCGCGCCCAAAATAAAGAAGAATGGTCCGAAGGTCCTATTCGGTACCCTCCTGGCGATCAGCTTCCCGATCATCGCCGTCACTGCGTTGTTCTCCGATGGAGGCTCACAGGAGGAACAGGATGTCTATCAGGAAGCCTACGAAGAGCTCGGATGTTCAAAGGAGGACAGCTACATCCTGGCAGATATCCGTCTCTTCGATACCTATGCGGATGAAGCAGCATCCGAGCATATGACGAAGGAGGAAGCACAGAAACGTATGAGATCCATCTATATGGATATCGAGAATAAGGAAGATGAGAAAAGCTGCAGACTGCGTAGTGATGAAGACATCGTAAAGGAGCTTAAAAAGAAGTATCCTATGAAGGAGGAAGAGATCAAAAACATGCTGGAGGATCTGCAGAGCATGCGGAATGGAAGACAGAATATGATCGTTCCGGCAAAGGAGCTTCAGATCGTCAAGGACTGTGATGAACAGGCTCCCTATATGATCCTAAAGGGAAGAAGACAACCGGTCGTATCGATAGGAGCGGGTACCGTCAAGAGGATCGTGACGGAGTCTGAACAGATAGAGATCGATGAAGAGCATAAAAAACAAAAAGGGTTGACAGTTACTGTAGAATATGAGTCCAATATAGGATTCGATAATGATATGGAGTATATCACCAAAAAGTATACAGTCACCTATGCAATGCTGCAGGAGCTGAAGGTAGAAGAAGGACAGGAATTGAAACAGGGACAGCAGATAGGCGTCATGGAGGATCATCTGTATCTATCCGTAAGGGATGAGAAGGGGGCGATTGATCCCAAAGAACTCATCCATCTTTCTTCTACGACCACTTCTACCGGGAAATTCCACCTCCCCTTCAAGATACCTCCTATCATCATCAGTGAGGTCGGTAATCGTGAGCTGGATGGTTTCCATGCCGGTATGGACATATCCGCCGGAGCCGGTGAAGCTGTCTTATCGATCAGTGATGGTACGGTGATCCGGGTCTCCACCAGTTGCTCTCCTTATGGCGGGTATATCGGGAACAGATGTCCGGCGGATGATGCATTTGCATGGGGAGCCGGGAATTTCGTCATGATAAGGTTTGAGGCAGATGACAAAGAGTATTATGCGTTATATGCGCATCTATCGGATGTCACTGTCTCTCATGGAGACAAGGTCTCAGCCGGTGACGTCATCGGTAAGCAGGGATCGTCGGGAAACTCACAAGGGACCCATCTCCACCTCGAGATCCACGAAGGCTCCTTCGAAGTAAATACGGTGGCGTCCAAAAAGGGATTGGTCGATCCACGCAGGTTCATAGATTTCAAGGATGGGAAGAAACCACAGGTATCCTTCTAAAGGCCAGTGACTAGCCTTTTCGCTCATCATGACAGGGAGGTATGAGCAGATGCGCATACAGGTACCGATCGCCAAGGATACCCCGATCGAGCGTATCTATGAAGGTGCAGGATATATACACAGACTACGATATCCACAGGGCTGCGTCGAAAAAAAGGAAGCAGGAGATGAATGGCCGGCACACACGAAAAAGATAAGCAGCGGAGCGTATCGTGCGGCGGTGAATGCATTCGATGAGAAGCATATCCTCCCGGCCCTGCATGCGAAGAGGAGTGTCTTACTGAACGCGGGCACGACGATGGATGTACCTACGACTGCAGCAGGGCTCGCCAAGATCGAAAGCGACCTGCGTCATGTATATCTGTGGGATGGTCAGGGATGGCTGGATATCGTTTCGATACAGAGTCGGATGGACAACACCCATCCGGGACAAGAGAGAGGACAAGAAAAGGAGGCACCTATGAAAACGTATTATAGGACGACAGAGGAATATACACAGCGGCTGACATACCAGATCGAGAGCGACTTCGGCTCTGACGGTGAGTTCGTATATCAGCATACAGACCGACAGATCCTGAGCGGTACACCGATCCTGGCATCCGATGAGGATATCTCCATCTATGATCTGAGATATCCGGAAGGAGTGATCCATGACGGCATCGATGATACATGGAGGGCGCATGCGGAGGAGATCGATGAGGCTGCGTATGAGGAAGCGAAGCTGACGTATGATCAGGAGCATATCCTTCCAAGGCTGTACCGGTCGAAGCAGCAGCTCCAGCATGCACGGGAATACGAGCATGCGATGGATCGAGCAGAGGATATCTTTTTCAATGATCCCGAGATGGTAAAAGAATACTGGGATGACGACGCACCTCCGATGAGACGCGATATTCCGGATATCCTGTATAAAGCAGTACAGGGATCGTCAGAGCCATCTCTCGATAAAGATGAGATACAGATGCTCTATGAAGTGATCGATCGGACTGAACAGGACGCGTATGAAACGTCCGTAAGGTATGAAGGCTACGTGAAGGAAGCTCTGGAGGATGTAGATGGAGCTATCACTGATATCGAACAGCGGCTCGCAGCTGCAGGCAGAGTATCACCGGATACCTTCCGTACAGCACACATCCTGGATCAGGTGGATATGCTGGCTCGTGAAAATCTTGCGGATCCGGGAAACCTGAGAAAAGGATTGGACGAACTCCTTTCGGATGATATAGCGCATAAGCATGAGAGACATACAAATCAGGCATATTACAAATATGATACAGAAACGTATTATCTCAAGAATAGTAACGGCGTCTACGTGCGGTTGTGGAGAGGCGGAGAGATTGATGGGGAGACTCTTACAGATCGTGATATCGTCCTATCGATCAATCATCCGACATTAGATTATGATACAGGTGTACGATATGATATGCATGAAATGCCGGAGCATACGGATTGGATGGGATTTGCCGGCGTCATGGAGGGGAAGGATCTGCAGTATCAGCTGACGCAGGATCCTTTCCTGTACACGACCTTGAACGAGGAGCTGCAAAAAGACAGCAGGACCATCCAGAATACATTGTCAGGGCTAGAGGAAGTCGCACATGAGCTCTATAAAGAAGAAATGGAGTATGCTGATATCAGCCCAAACGGCGGCGCGGATGTCGTTCCGAGCACACCTGCCGAACATTTCTTGGAAGACATGAAGGAGCTGTCCGGATATCCTGCTCTCGTGGAAGCCGGTGAAAAGCGACTGGCTGAAAGCCGCATGGGACGTGAGTTCTTGGATACAAGAATAGAAGAAGATAAAATGAAGCTCTATTATATCGATAATGCAGAGCTCTATGATGAACTGCATGAATTGGAACTTGAAAACATCTATACAGACGGTGGACTGCTGCATACCAGAGAAACACTCGACACAGTAAAGCAGGATATTCGTAAGAAACAGGAGAACGTGAAAGAGCTTCAAAAGTTGAAGGATCAGCTGATGAAGAAACGATATCGCTTCTGGCAATTCCGCCAGCATCGAGAAAATTTGAAAAAGTTGGAAAGCATCGATAAAGAGATCGAACATATGGATGAAGAGATCTACGAAGACACCGGACTTGAACAGATCCTAGAAGATAAGCTGCCTACGCTTGAAAGATATGAAGGATTACAGGCACAGCTGAAGGCTCCTTATCAAGATCATATCCTGAAAGAAGCATACGATCCTGTTCATGGATATCGAACTTCCATGGACGCTCTTTGTGACCATAGAACAGATATCGAGCAGGAATTGCAGAAATTAGAGGATGTCAAGTCATTGCAGCCATTCACGAAGCGATTGGATATCGAGATTGATATACGCCAATCAGATATAGCAAATGCAAAGCTGCAGCTGCTGGGGTTGAAGGAGACCTTCGGCAGAGTATTGGAAAAGCCAGGCGTCTACGATACGAGATTGACCCTGACCTGTAATGGTCGAGGATATTTGAAGGACAGGGTCCTGGAGGATGGAGAAATCGAGAAGCTGCAGGAATTGATGACATCAGGACATGCCAGTCCGATCATCAAGCAAGCGCAGGCGATCCTTCGAGAGGATCATCATATAGATAATGCCCGGGAGCTGAGTTCCTTCGCTCGGCAAATCGATCGAGAAACGATCATCGAAGAAAGCTTCTCGGCGGAGATCCAGACGACACTGGCACCGGCATTCTGATCGACAGAAAAAGGCCAGTCACTGGCCTTTTCGCTCAGAACCATCCTTATCCTTCCTCAAAAGATACTTCCATTCCCTGCACTTCCATGAGAAAACTCATGTATCATGTTTCATCTGTTCCTTGCTATGTGAAAATAGATATGCTATCCTTATCTACAGAATATTATATAGGAGGATATGGAACAACATGAATACTTTAGATTCTTATATGGTATACGGAATCATCGCCCTTCTGCTTGTAGTGATCATCAGCACGATATGCATCTTACGTTCACCATTTCATTATCCGTATTTCATTCATTCTTTTGACGTCTCTGGTAAGAGAGCACCTCAGATCGAAGACCTGGTCGATGAGTTTCTGAATGCCGGAAATTTTTATAGGGTCCAGGAGCATGGTCACTATATTTCGCAATGGAAACAGGAATGTCGTAAGAAGATAGAAAAAAGTAAGATAAAGACATATCGACAAAAGCAATTCAATGCTTGTCTGGATGACGGTGCGGCATTTAGATTTTCTCTTACTCGTCAACAAACAAGATATAGACAACAAAACTATGTGAAAACATCCTATAAGGTCTCACAGATCACAGATGAATACACTTGCAGTTATAACTATTTACGAGATCGAGATCGTCAATTACGAAATATAAATCATGAATGCACATTACGGAACTATCATAGTAAAAATCAAAGAAAACTTATGACAAAGGAGCTTAGAAAAAAGATCATGGTTCGCGATCATCATACCTGTCAGTCATGTGGAAAGTATATGCCGGATGAAGTCGGGCTCCACATTGATCATATCGTACCTGTTTCTAAAGGAGGCAAGACTGTGCCATCGAATCTTCAGGTACTTTGTTCTAAATGTAATGGAAATAAATCAAATAAGCTCTAAAGGATTTTGAATAACAAAGAGGTCCAACCACCAATATGAAGGATTAAGAGGCAGGAATACCTGCTTTTTTATTCGTTACTTAAGGGATACACGATCGAAAGGAGAACCTGATATGGAAAAGCATACAGAACATAAGCTGCTTCATAAAGCAATCGACAGAATAAGCTATCGACATCGTCATGAACAGGCGTTATCAAGCTTCAAAGAAAAGAAGCGGCGATATCTCTCCATGAACGAGGATGAATTTCTACTAAGCTATATAGAGATCAGTATGAGATGTATATGTAAGAAATGGACGCTCTTCTTTTCCTCGACAGTCTGGCTGATGATGACGATATCTTCGTTTTCCTATGTGAAGAAGCTGCTTGCTGTCTTTCCAGCGATCTCTGATCAGGAATACCGAAGCACGATCCTGCTCGTATCTATCGGTGTACCTGCAATGATCCTCCTGCCATGGCTCGTCTGTCTGGTAAATGCGCTCATCAGGCAATATCGACGGATGAAAGAAAAAATGATCATGGATGAGGTGAGAAGATATCTACGAGAGAATATACATGATGATGAAAACAGGAGGGTTTTATGACAAGATGGCTGAAAGGTATCGCTCATTTATCTGCATTCGAGGCGATCGAACAGATTAAAAACGCGAAAGATGAAGAAGAGAAGAAGCGTTTGATCCAGAAGGAATGGGAAAGAAGGAAGAAGATCCGGCAAATGACGAACATGATGGTCGTCATTGGTTCGATCATAAACCTCGTTGCCACCCCGATGCTTTTTCTTAGGATCAAACAACGAGTCTTCGATATCATGATACCGGACCATGCAGTAAGCGTCACCGTATCCGCCTGTGCGATATGCATGATAGCGATGATAGTATTCTTTTTAAATGGTCTCATAAAATCAAATCGCTGATCTTTTTATCCCCCAAGAAAAGGAGCTGATACGAACGAAACGAATAGGCAGCATAGCGTTGACCATTCTATTGGTTTTGGTATCCTTATGTTTATGCGGTCATT
>OBXX01000207.1_pt1 | contig 46171 bp, 41 predicted proteins | sample 1495441 | NCBI WGS metagenome assembly OBXX01 (sample SAMEA2580168, study PRJEB22360) | human gut metagenome | biome: human gut; feature: human-associated habitat; material: faeces | place: Denmark | collected 2008/2010 | reverse complement strand
TTTATCATAGAAGAACCTTCTAAACATTATTTTACAGAAAAAGTTTCATACTCTCAAAAAAATAGGCTAAGAGAACCCATCATGATTCTCCTAGCCTTTATATTTTGTTATAATCTCTTTGCTTATGGGGGATACTGTTCTTATATCCTGTCTGTAAGCCACCATTGTCTCTGTCTGCCGCCTGTGTCTATTCTTATAAGCTATATAGGGCTGTCTGATTTCTCCATGTTGTCTAATATATATTTCAGAACATCACGGGCTTGTTATATTCTGGAACTCAACGGATCATAATATGGATTGTAGATTGTATACATGCTTATTTTCTAGTAGCGTCATGCTGTCCTAGTGTCTAGCTCTGATAGCATGGGATTTATGGGACAGTATGCCCCGGGTGGTTTACATTTTAAAGAAAAGGGCTTGTGTTCGTATGCGGTGGATGTGTTCCATTTTCATGATACGGGCAATTTTTAAATTTGGCGAACAGTCTTCTACATAATTAAAAAGCGCATACAAGCTGATCCCCCATATGTATTAAATATCATCAAACTACATGTATCAATTATATCTGTATTCAATGTATCCCAATAAAATTCACTCATATCAATACTTTTATCATCTTCCTCTTTATCGTATGTTCTTCCCATAAAATCAGAAACAACATCTATAGATGTATATGGACTATAATTCATAGCTACCATATCAAAATCAAAATTAATTCCATAACAATAACCATTTTCTTTTTTAAATAATATATTATACGTTACATTATATCCATTAAATTTTCCTTTTTTAGAATAAGAAATACAATAATCTGATGTATCCTTTTCCATAGAATCAAAGTCGAACTTACCATACTGTTTCATAAATTCTTCGTCTTCACCAACATACGAAAGAATTTTAGCAATGTATTTTGCTTCTTCTGATTTTTCATTTTTTTCTGAAAAAATTTTCAATGCTTTTTTATATTTTTCCCTTACTCCATCTAATTTTTTTTCTAAATGGGCTTTATCTATCTGCTCATTGGAATCCTTATAATCTGATATATCTTGCCATATTTCAATTGCTTCATCATATTTCTTATTCTCAAATAAATTCATTGCCTTTTCATATGTAGCTTCTTTTACTTGAGTTTCTGAATCTTCATATGAAAGTATTCTATTCCATTCCTCAATAGCTTTATCATAATTTCCAGATTTCAGAAGATCTTGTGCATTATGATAAATTTCATTGTTCACTTTTTTCTGATGATAAAATGATACTATCATTATAACGCAAATGGCAATTACCGTTATGATTCCAATATAAATCCACGTCCTTTTTTGTTTCTTCCTTCGTCTTTCTAACTCCTGTCTTTCCTTTTCTCTTTCTGCATCTAGTTTCGCCCATTCCTTTTGCTTACGTTCATATTCTCGTTGCTGTTCTTCTTTTTTTAGACGTTCTGCTTCTGCCTTTTGTCGTGCCTTCTCTTCATCTTCTGCCTGTTTTTCTTGTTCTTTTTTAGCTATTAATGGAATCAATTTATCCTGTACAAGATATTCTTTTTGAGATTGTCTGTCATTCTGGCAGAAAGAACACTTTTTATTTAACATACCGTTAATTTTGCCACAAGTACATTCCCAGAAATTCTGACCTTCTTCATAGAAATAATGAACGTATTCCATATGAGAAAAATGTGGTGATAGTTCTTCTTGCACTTTTTCAATTACATAGGCAGGTATATCAATTTCTTCCTGTGGAATATATTCACACTCCGTTCCCGTAGCAACATCCCATATTTCACCATTTTCAAAAACAACCTTTTCTAACTCCACAGTTAATAATCTGGTATCATCAGGGAGATGTAACGGAATCTTATTACCATATAATTCACCAGAGTCAATTTTCATGTCCTGATATATGTAACGTTCCTTTTCTACTGGAACATTTTCACCTGCTATGTTGAATGCACTCAGATGAACAAAAATTGCTATGATGGATTGTTGTGAACGATTGATGAATTTTATTCGTCCAAGAATGTCCTTATCAACAGAATTTTGTAATAAAGCAACTTCTTCTATACTTATCGGAGAATCAATAATAGCTTTCTTTGGTTTATAACATTGTAATTTCTTAAAGTATTCCATGCACATCACCATTTATAGCCACAATTGTTACATTTGTAGCTATTCCTTATATTACTGCTGAAAATTCCAAACATTGCGCCGCCTACTGCCTTAGCACCTAAGGATATTTTGGTAATATTAGCAGATCCACAAGTAGGACAATGCGGAACATTCTTTGTAGGAGCAGTATATGATGGTGCAGGAGCAGCATATACAACTGTTTTATTTTCTTCTGTTACTGGCACATCTGTAATAACGCCACTCATTTCACCGCAAAAACATTCAACTGGTTCTTGCAGTCTATATATTTTTTGAACTTTATCTAAATTTAGTTCATTCTTCCTGAACTTCATTATCATATTACATTCTGGACATTCAGCAAATATCCAGTTATCCTCTTCCTTAACGTAATTCATATAACCCCTTTTTTATATCATTATCATTTATTTTTTAACAGCATCTCAATTTATGATAATGCTACCAATACTTTTTTCAGTGCCTCTTCTTTCATATTACCATAAAGTCTTTCTGCTTTTACTACATCTTCCAGAATATTAATTACCTCTAAATATTCCACATCCTGTAATTGTATCAAATATCCCCTAATTTCACTTGCATTTTTACATTCTTGTAATCTACTCATTAATACAGTTACATCGGGATTTATTTCCCCGTTATTTTTCGCAAGTGCCTTTTGAACAGCATTCATTTTTCTCCCGCATCTACAACACTGTTCAGACTCTTCTTTATTCGTTGCTCCACAATAACAAACCCATTTATTTTCTATAATAGAAAACTTTGTGACTGCATCTTCTCCGTGCATTTCACGAATTTGTTCTATTTCATCTAAGTCAACATCTGGGACTTGAATTGAATTATTTGTATCAACTTCTGTCAGCTTTCCGTTAATAATCATTTTCTTGACAACAACATTAGCTTTACAAATTAAATCAACTCGATATTCCGCTAACGATATTTTCATGGTTTCTGATGTAATCCAATCTTCTTTTCCATGAAAACCAAAAATCGCATCATTTACAGATCTGATTTCTTTAAAAATATTCTCAAAATATATATCTGCCATAATTGCGGTTACATCACAATCTTCTCTATATTTTTTTATATTAATTGCACCTAAAGTAACCTCCTCGACTGGATTGTATTTTAAATTAATACTATAAACATTTAACGGTAGCATTTCATTTCTTACCATTGAGGGAATCACATATGATATATAATTTGTTTTTTCTTCACTTTCCTTTATTTTTACTGCTGTTCCATTTGCAATGACTCCTATAATATCTGAGCTAAATGTCGTATAATCAATATCAATTCCTATAATTGCATTACCGCCTCTTGAAGCAGTCTGTTTTTTCAATTCTTCTATAGCAGCATTTTTTGCATCCTGAAGCTTACGTTCATATGAATCACTTCTTGTCCCGAAAAAATCTGCAATAGATACATTAGCAGAACTAAACATTCCAGTACCAAGAACAACCGAAGCTGATAATACATCTAAATATTTAACAATATCATACCCTTCAAAATTGTATCCTGTAGTTAAAAGCATATAAATCCCCCTAATATAAAATATATAAAAAAGACACTGCTCCATCATAAAGCAATGCCTTAATCATCCAAATTGCAACTGGCTGTCATACATTTGCTTAGACCCTATAGTTTTGCGCCGCCAAATTTCTCTGGGTTTGCCGTATTCTATTTCACACTTTTTTCACAATTTCTTATATGCTCCATTATATTCGTCATTGCGAAGATATTCAAGAGTAAAAAGATATTTTATGGTTATTCTATCAAGAAAAAAGAAGGATAACTAATGATTGATTACTCTCCCTTCTGGGAAACGCTCAAAAATTCAAATGAAAATTGGTATACACTGACAAATAAACATCACCTGTCACATAGTACCATGCACCGGCTAAAACACAATAAAGACGTCTCTATGCGTACTGTTAATGATTTATGCCGTATCCTTAATTGTCAGATACAGGATATTTGTGTGTATGTCCCATCAGATGACGATCAGCCATTATAATCCTTATACTCTATACGACATAAACTCTCTTTTTTCGCTATGAAAACGTAAAAAAATAGGCATAACAAGGATTATACTCCCTGATATGCCTATAATTATCTCAATACGGCTCTACTCGCACCGTAAGCAGTTTTTCATATATGTATTCTGGTATCTTATCTCTGTATTTTGACACCGTGATCGCAATATCACATTCTTTAAACTTCTTATAATCTGCAAAAGCTTCATCTATTGTGTTCCGATATGGTAAATCAATTATATCTTCTGTGCCAAAATAAGTAATCTGTCCGTAATATTTATTGACTTTACCATTATATCTTACACCAAGAGGAAGTACATTATCTGCTGTTTCTCCATCCTTATAATGCTTTTTGCTGTTAGCAAGCAATGTATTTAATCCTTGTGGCAGAATACAAATTGTCTCTGGAGAATACACCTTACTGCCATTACCAAATAAATCCTTGTCTACAGCCATTGATTCTCCTGGTACTTCATAATATAACTCTAGATATTGCTTGATAAATAGTTGTGGATTATCTTGCCATTCCTGACACATTTCAGCATCATCATAACATTTGTGTGCACTGCTACTGTTATCTTCTCCTTTACATCGACTGAAAATAGCACCGTATGCAGCCATAGCTTGACTTTTAGCATTATTGATATACTCAATGTATTCCTGCTCATATCCTAATTCCTGCCATGTAATCTTACCTGCTTTCAGATTTCTAAAATCCTTATCAGAAACATAGATCAGATTCTTATACCAGTTATCCGCAAAGTCACCGTTCTTATGCCACACTTTGAATCTGCCTCTATATTGTTTCAGAAAGCATTTTGCTACTAACTCTTCTGGACTGGTTTCTCTCTTAGTGGTTTCAACTATGATTTTGCCTGTTAGGTTCCCTCTGATTTTTTCTGGTGTTCGCCACACTTCATAAACAGTATAATGGCATTTTCCTTGCTTATGCTCATAGAATTTGTTCTTATTTGGGTTTCTATGGTTATTTACACCTCTTCCGTAATTAGAAATCCAATAGTTTTCTGTCTGCGGTACTCTTACAAATACTTCAAATGCACTGATTAATTTACATTTAATCGGATGCTCTACAGGTAGCATATCTGTTGGTGGTATCTCTGCCAGATTTTTATTTTCATCAAGAATATACTGCATCTTCATTTCTGTATTTTTTAATTCCATTATTTCTCTAACCCTTTCCCATCTGTAATATTATTTTCAGCAGCAGTAGTTGTCCTGTCAGTCATTGGACACCAGTCAGGAGTTATATCTGGTAAAGTATCTTCACCCAGCTTCCCCATATCATCTGACCTATCCTCATGGTCACAATAATATATTCTCTTATTAACAGCGTAACATTTCATATATTTACATTCTTTACATATCATTCGTTTTCTTCTCCTTCTTCGTATCCATCATCTTGATTATTTGCTTCTTCCTTGAGGTAATCTTCATATGATTTACAAGCACGCTTTAACCTCGCACAAGGTTTAAATTTCGGTAAATATCTATCTGGAATCTCATACACATTTTTTCCTGTTCTTTCTATCCCAGAACGTACTATTCTTTCTTTATAAAGTTTAGGTGCTACAGTGAAAAATCCATTTAATGATAATTTATCCCCATTAGCCAAAATGTCCTCTATTGTACGAAGCATATAGCGGATTGTCCAATAGGTATTCCAGTAATTCCCGCCTAGCTTATCTTTTGATATTTTTTCATATTCGTGCAGTCTATTAGCTTCTCTCAATTTGTCATGTACCATTTTAGTGAACTCTGTTTCATATATTGTTTTGTTCATTGTCATTTCCTCCTTAATTTTTGTTTACGAATTTCTTATCTTGTGCTATTATAGATGCTATATTCTTGAAATGCTTTATTTTGCATTTAAACAAATTTTTATTTAGAATCTGGGAATTTCCAAATAAATTAATTTCTTCGATAAAGGCACTAAAATAAGCCCATGAATATAGATCGTCTACATTCATGAGCTTATGCTAATACTCATATCACAATATGCGGATTTCCTCCTGAATATTTATTCTGTTTTTGAATTTATTACCTTTTTTATTACCTTTTAAATTTACCCTTCGGAAAGCCTTTAAAATCAAGAGGTTTCAGTTCCATTGCGTCCCGTGAGGTCGCAGGTTCAAATCCTGTTGCCCCGATATTTCTAACAAATTCAAGGATTTCCGAGGTCTGATGACTTCGGATTTTTTTATTACCTTACTATTTTTCGAAAGGAAGGTTTTGCATGCAGGATAATCTGTCTCTTTATCATATTTTTTATACGGTAGCACGTACCGGCAGTATCTCCCACAGTTCCCGGGACCTTTATATCAGTCAGCCTGCTATCAGCAAGGCGATCCAGAAGCTGGAGCAGAATCTGGATACCGTTCTTTTTAAACGCAGTTCCCGGGGTGTCACTCTGACCCCGGACGGTGAGCTTCTTTTTGAAAAAGTAAAAGAAGCTCTTTCACTTCTGGATGAAGGAGAAAATTCCATTCGCCATAACCGTTCCCGGGACATTCCAAAGCTGCGTCTGGGTGCCAGTTCTACTCTTACCAGATATGTACTGCTCTCCCACCTGGAAAACTATATTGCACGTTTTCCTCATGTACGTATCACAATTTCCTGCCAGTCTACTTATCAGACGCTGCAGCTTCTGGATGAGGAAAAAATCGATCTGGGACTCATCGGACGGCCGCAGAAGCTTCGGGGATATTATTTTCAGCCTCTTTTGAAAATCCAGGATACCTTTGTCTGTACACAGCAGTATCTGGAAAATCAGAAAAAGCTCTATCCGGATGAACCTCTGATCCAGGCAGCAACTTTCATGATGCTGGATGAGGACAATATTACACGTCAGACCGTGAACACTCAGCTGAAAGAACATCATGTGGAATTAAGCCATATTCTGGAAGTAACAACTATGGATCTTCTGATCCAGTTTGCGGAAATTGGTCTTGGGATTGCATGTGTGATCCGTGATTTTGTAAAAAAAGAGCTGGAAGAAGGAACTCTGGTGGAAGTACCGGTAGGATTTTCTTTTCCGCTGCGTGAAATCGGGTTTGTATGCAGACAGAAAGATGCTGATTCGGCTTTGATCGCACCATTTTTTGATGATGAAACAGAGCATCCGGATAAATAAAGGAATGTAAAAAAATTCCCATCTGATCATTGCGACCAGATGGGAATTTTAAATTTCAAAAAAGTTTCCTGCCACTGTATTACGTGTGTGACTTTTTTGACTCAAACTTCGCTGCGCTTCGTTCGAGTAGCGCAAAATTTATTGCACCTGCAATAAATTTTGCTTAGTTATTAATAAGCTTATCCTCGCCGTTCCAGCTGTAGAGTTTACGGATCTCCTCGCCGACTTTCTCAGACTGATGCTCAGAAGCTAATTTTCTCATAGCCTTGAAGTGTACCTGTGCACCTGCATCGGACATGTCGAGTAAGAACTCTTTTGCGAATGTACCATCCTGGATATCGGAAAGAACTTTCTTCATTGCTTTCTTTGTATCCTCTGTGATGATCTTCGGTCCTGTGATGTAATCGCCATACTCAGCTGTATTGGAAATAGAATATCTCATTCCGGCGAATCCTGACTGATAGATCAGGTCAACGATCAGTTTCATCTCATGGATACACTCGAAGTATGCGTTTCTTGGGTCATAACCAGCTTCAACAAGTGTCTCAAAACCAGCCTGCATAAGTGCGCAAACACCACCGCAAAGTACAGCCTGCTCACCGAAGAGGTCTGTCTCTGTCTCTGTACGGAATGTTGTCTCAAGAACACCAGCTCTTGCTCCGCCGATTCCAAGTGCATATGCAAGTGCGATATCCTGAGCTTTACCTGTAGCATCCTGCTCTACAGCGATCAGACAAGGAACACCTTTACCAGCCTGATACTCGCTTCTTACTGTGTGTCCAGGTCCTTTCGGTGCGATCATTGTAACATCAACATATGCTGGTGGTTTGATGCATCCGAAATGAATGTTGAAGCCATGAGCGAACATAAGCATGTTGCCTTCCTCAAGGTTCGGCTCGATATCATTCTTGTAAAGTGCAGCCTGTTTCTCATCGTTGATCAGGATCATGATGATATCTGCTTTCTTAGCTGCTTCAGCAGATGTATATACCTCGAAGCCCTGCTCCTCAGCTTTTTTCCAAGATTTGCTTCCTTTGTAAAGACCGATGATTACATTACATCCGGACTCTTTAAGGTTCAGTGCATGTGCATGTCCCTGGCTTCCGTATCCAATAATCGCAATTGTCTTACCATCTAATAATCCAAGATTACAGTCTTCCTGGTAAAAAATCTTATTTGCCATTTTACTTTCCTCCTCTGATGTTTACAACATCTTCTTCATAAAAATTATTTATCGTTAAGAGAGTAGCTGCTCTCCTAGCAAACATATGTAAAAAATTTACAGGTAACGGACATCGTCACTGCCTCGTGACAGACCTGTGATTCCTGTTCTTGCAAGCTCAAGGATCTCATAGTCAGCCATCAGCTCCACAAACGCCTGCAGCTTGTTCTGGCTTCCGGTCATCTCCATAATAAGAGAATCCTTACTTACATCCACCACCTTGGCACGGAAGATATCTGCAACAGAAAGAGCTCCCTGTCTCTGTTCCGGCTTCACAGCAACCTTGACGAGCATCAGCTCACGGGCAACGCTGTCGTCCTGTTCAAGGACCTTAACATCCCGTACATCTTCCTGCTTCGCCAGCTGTTTGGTGATCTGCTGGAGCATCTGATCATCTCCCTCACATACCACTGTCATACGGGAATATCTCTGATCTGCAGTCACTCCTGCGGTAATGCTGTCAATATTATATCCACGGCGGCTGAAAAGACCAGCCACACGGCTAAGGACTCCGGAGGTATTATCCACAAGGATGGATAGTATTCTCTTTTCCATAATACACCTGCTTTCAATACTTTTATGTATAAAAAACCGACTTCGTCAGTTAACGCTTTAATCTAATAAACCCTTGCTTTCTTACCATTATAACAACTTCGAAAATTTTGTCAATCAAAATTTCCTGCAAAATTCCTTCAGGATGATAAGAAATGTTTTTATCCTCAGATCAGATATTTTTTCTTAAGCTCTTCGGATGCCTTTGGTGTCAGATAGAGTTTTTTCCGGAGGAATCTTTCAATTCCTCCGTTTTCTTTTTCGATGACATCAAAAACTGTATTGATATAAGACTCCTTCACCTGATAGAAGGCTTTCAGATCTGCAAGTTTCCGGCTGTTTTCCGGCCGGTCTGCCCGGTAAAGCCTGCGCATATATTTCAGTTCATCTTCCAGACATGGATTCGACCGCATATAATCCCTTCGTATCGTTTCCTTAGGTACACCCAAAGCAAAGAGCAAAAGTGCTGTTCCGACTCCTGTCCGGTCTTCTCCTGTGGCACTGTGAAAAACAACAGCTCCATTCTTTACATGAAGCAGGACATCCAGAAAACGTGCATACTGCTTCAGAGAATACTCATCCGTAACGAAATTCCGGTACCAGTCCTGCATATACCGGTCTACATCACCATAGCAGGACATCACATGTTCAAAAAAGCTGTTTCCACTGCTGTCCTCATCCCGGATTGGAATGTGATAATACTCCACTCCTGCCATGATATCATCCGGTTTTTTCTTTACTTCTGCAGCTGACCGGAAATCGATCACTGTTTTTACATTATATTCTTCTGAAAGGATCCGGTTGTCTGCAGCAGAAGCATGATAGATTTCTCCGCTGCGCAAAAGTTTTCTGGGAAGAATATGCGAACCGTCTACTGTCATCAATGCACCCAGATCTCTTGTATTCGGAAGATTCTGAAGCGGAAGCCTGCTTCCTTTTGGAAAACCAACCGCAAGATCCGGATTCAATACTTTAAGAAGCTGAAGGCAATCCTGTACCTCCTGCTCTGTCATATCAAATTTATAACGCTTCTGACGTCTGGTTATGATCACCAGATAATTGATGATCAGCTGCTTTTCACCGGTTTTATCGGTTCCCTCACGGCGCATGTACGCCCAGAGAATATCTTTACACGGAAGACTGTTGAGCATCATATGTCTGGTAAACACAAAAAAGCCATCTTCGATCCGTATTTTTCCGTATCTCATTTTCTTTCCTTTCTCCTTCTCAACCCCTGTGCTGCTTTCTTCGCAACACTTTTTATCATACCAGAAATCTCCAGTCCCGTATACCTCGTTTGACAATTTTCGTAGTTTGGATATAATAAACAGAGAAATTTTACCACAGGGAGGCTTTCTTTTATGGACAATCTTATTTTCTGTCTGAATGTTACCGTGCCCATCTTTCTTACACTGCTCCTGGGATATTTTTTCCGGAGGATCGGACTGTTTGATGAAACATTTGTCAATCGTATGAACAAATTTGTGTTTGTCATCCCCCTGCCTGTGCTTCTGTTTCAGGACATCGCTAAAATCGATATCTATGAGGCCTGGGATCCCAAGATGATTCTTTTCTGTTTTGCGATCACATCGCTCAGTATTATGATCTCCGTGCTCCTGTCCCGTTTTCTCCACCCTTCCGATATCCGGGGCGAGTTTATCCAAGCATCCTACCGCAGCAGCGCAGCGATCCTTGGTATCGCCATTATCCAGAACCTTTACGGAAATGCAGGTATGGCACCACTGATGATCATTGCCAGCGTCCCTCTTTACAATGTAATGGCTGTTGTAGTTCTCTCTGTCTTTAAACCAGGTCAGGGAAAAATAGATGGTACCGTTCTGAAGCGCACTTTAAAGGGAATTGTCACCAATCCCATCATTCTCGGCATTGCAGCCGGTACACTCTGGTCCTTTCTTCGTCTTCCATTTCCGAAGATCCTGGACTCTACGGCAGGCAATCTTGCAAAAACCGCCACTCCTCTTGGCCTCATGGCTATGGGCGGATCTCTGCACTTCGGAAAAGCCTTTTCCCGGCTGAAAGCATCTGTTGCCTGTACATTTATGAAACTTGTCGGTTATGAAGCACTTTTTCTTCCTCTTGCCATCCGTTGCGGTTTTACAAAGGACAAGCTGGTTTCCATCATTATCATGCTGGGGTCTGCCAGCACCGTTACCTGCTTTGTCATGGCAAAAAACATGGGACATGAGGGCTCTTTTTCTTCGGGAGTCGTGCTTCTTACCACATTATTCAGTGCCTTTACCCTGACACTCTGGCTATTTATCTGCAAAGGTCTGGGACTGATCTGATATTGCAGCTTCTGCATATTATCTACCCGGAAAAATCTGTAACATAAAATGCTGTAAGAACTATGATTTCTGGTTCTTACAGCATTTTTTATAAAAGCATATTCACATAAAGCTATCATTTCTGATGTGGATGTTTCTGTTCTTACAATCTCATAGCCAACAAAACAAACGAAGCATTCTCTCAGATCAGCTTCAGATATTTCAAGCCATCCCGAATGCCGTAGTGGAACATATCAGACGTAACATAATCTGCCAGTTCTTTGATCTTCGAAGAAGCATTTCCCATGGCAACCTTTGTTGCAGCGTATTCAAACATGGCAAGATCATTGTTGCTGTCTCCAAAAACAACGGTATTCTCCCACGGAATATCAAACAGGCGGATCACAGCTGCGATCCCAACAGCCTTGTTAAAGCCCTTTGGCACCAGTTCAATGGTATTTCCCACAAACGAACTGCTGCCTTCATGGCGGATGATATCATAGTATTCTGATAAAATGGATAACGCTGCCTCCGCATCACATCCCTCCGTCATTTTTGCACTGATCTTATTGATCCGCATACAATCCTCATTTCCACGGATAGGCCTCCATTTATCGCCCAGGGATTCTGTGATCAGACTGGCATACCAGTTCACTTCATCGGTATACTCCTCTTTGTCATAATACATAAAATCCGCGCCTTCCATTACCGGGATCAGTCCGTATTTTCTGAGAACCTCCACAGAAAGCTTTGCAACCTCCGGCGTCATCTCTTTATTAAAAAGTCTCTTCCCGTCCTTCTCAATGGTGGATCCGCAGGCACTGATCATTCCCGTAAAAGGGATCTGCTCCAGATACCAGGATACAAACGCACGACTTCTTCCTGTGCAGAGCCACGCTTCATGTCCGTTATCTACCAGCGCACGGATGGCTTCTATGGCACTGTCCGGCACTCCTTTTTTCATATCACAGACTGTTCCGTCCGCATCAAAAAATACTGCTTTTCTGCTCATTTTCCTGTCCTCCGATATCACCTGTAAAATACCTTTGCCGCACGGATCAGACTTTCCGTATCTTTCACTCCGGCTGTTTCATAAGCGGAATGCATCGCCAGCTGCGGCAAACCGATATCGACCGTATTTATGGCTGCCTGGGTATTGGAAATATTTCCCAGAGTGGAACCACCGGCAATATCAGAACGGTTCACAAATGTCTGATATGGCACATCTGCTTCTCTGCAGAGTTCCTTAAAGATTGCTGTGGAAATCCCATCGGTACAATATTTCTGATTGGCATTATATTTGATCACAATTCCACCATTCATCACCGGACGGTTTACAGGATCTGCCTTGTCTGTATAATTCGGATGTAATGCATGTGCATTGTCCGCAGAGATCATAAAGCTCTCTGCAAGGGCCATCAGATAACTTTCCTGATCTCCGCCAAGGGCCAGATTGATACGAAACAGTACATCTTTAAGAAATGTGGATGCAGCTCCCTGCCTGGTAGTGCTTCCCACTTCTTCATTATCCAGTACACAATGGACTGCAATGACCTTCTTCTTATCTGCCTGAAGAAAGCCTTCCATTGAAGCGAAAGCACACTGCAGATCATCTAATCTTGGACTGGAAACAAATTCATTCCTGGATCCCCAGATCGTTCCGGGCATCCGGTTATAGAGAAACAGATCATGGCCCAGGATATCCTCCGGACGGATCTCTGCCTCTTCTGCCAGCATCCGCATGAAGTTTCCTTTTTCGCCACTGCCACTGTACAATGGAAGCATATCCTTCTGGACATTATAATGATAGCCTCCGTTAATATCCCGGTTCATATGGATCGCAAGGCTCGGGATCATGACCAGATCTCTGTCAATATCTACAAGCTTTTCCAGAATTTTTCCGTTTTTGTGGACGATCATGCGGCCTGCCACAGAAAGGGGACGGTCAAACCAGGTAGAAAGGATCATTCCTCCGTACCGCTCCACATTCAGCTTCACATAAGCTCCGTTTACAGACATCTCCGGATTTTCTTTTATTTTAAAAGACGGGGAGTCACTGTGACTTGCAATGATATGATATCTCCTGCAGTCATTGACAGGAATGGAAAATCCGATGATCGCGGAATGATTTCTCATGACAAAATATTTTCCGCCCTTTTCCAGCTCCCAGCGCTCCTCTTCCTTCAATTCTGTAAAGCCTTCCTCCAAAAAACGTCTTCTTGTTTCCTCTGCCGCCTGAAAGGCTGTAGGACTTTTACTGATAAATTCCAGCAGTTTTTCTGTTGTTTCTTCGTACATAATCTTCTCCTCTGTCGGCCCGGTAATATCCAGGCTGTTATGCTATTACCCATTATACGGCAAAACTTTTTTCAGGGCAATATCTCAGATTTCTGCACTCTTTCGTACCCACATATGCTGCACAAGCTTATCCCCAAGCTTATTTGCGAGCATAGTATAAATTGAACTAAATACATTGGCTCCAATACGGAGCAGCACTGCTGCCGGCATTCCAAACAGTCCTGATGCAATGGACAGTGCTCCAAATGTATTAAATGCAGTCTGCCACGCATAACCTGCGGAATATCCCACACCGATTCCTCCGATCATTCCAATATAGGGATACATAGATTCCGGAAGTATCAGATAAAGCACTGCAAACAAAATACATCCAACGATATTGAACATCCCCCTTTTTCCGGCTCTTCCCTTGCAGTCCTCGGTAAACGGCAAGCACACGGACATACAAGCAATTCCGGCCCACATTGCTCTTGGAAGTCCCAAAAGAGACATGATCAGCATAGCGCTGGAAACGATCAGCGTCAGTCTTAAATACCACCTGCCTCTTGCAGAATGCAGGTCAAATTCCCGGAACAGGTCCAGAAACGTCCTGCGATACGGGCGGTTTTTCTGATTCTTATAAAAAACTACCATGCAGAGAACCATTCCGGCCAAAAGCCCCTCTACACGAAGCAGATACGCCTTTCCGGTTACGTCATATCCCATCAGAAGCAGATATCCGAGAACAAATGTGGAATGGTTATACATAATTACATTATGGCATCCCAGGATCATCAGTAACAGGATGCTTATCGCATTAACAAAAAATGCCGGTACCGGTGAAACCATATTGGATAATCTCGGTCCTGCGATCAGAATACAGAAAATCCCGGCAATAGACAACAATCCGTGGGACGTCCGGATTCCGAAATCCGCCTGTCTTAAAACCAGCACTGCCAGTAGTACGGTTACTCCTACAACACTGTTGTCATTGCCGGTTATCTTACTGTACAATGTCACAACCGCCACACAAAATGCCATGACAAGATACACTTTAAAATTATAGATCAGAATATGCCTTCTTTTCTCCTTTTTGTCTGTGGTATTTCTGATCAGCTGTTTTGATCCGGTTGAGCTTAACTGCAGTTCCTGATAAAATGTCATTTTCATCACTCCTTTTGTAAAACAGACATTCTCATTTCGCTTTTTTCACATGCTCATAAACGCAATCTCTTTACAATTTACGTTCAAAGATACAAACAGCCATTATACTTGGTTTATTCTGAAACGTCAAACACTTTTTCTGAAATCATGTTCACGCATTACACTCCCAGCCCCGATCAGATCACTCCGAAAATGGCCAGGAACATTTTTATTATTTTTATATTTACTGCAACTCCGCTATCCTGGTCACTGCTACATAAATGTCCTGTATCTTATACCAGGTTGGATAATCCACCACTCCGGATGCGGGAAGTCCGAATATATTCTGGAATTTTTTTACAGATGCAGCAGTAGCCGGACCATAAATACCATCCACGATCACTGACGGGATGGCAGGATAGGCTTTTGCTATGGCATTAAGCTGTTCCTGGATCTGCTGCACCTTTTCACCGGTAACACCGATAGTCAGGTCATATCCCGGCCAGGATGCGGGAATCCCGGAAACTGCTTCCGCCACATTGATATACATATCGTTTCCATAAAAGCTCCGCAGGATCTCAATTGCGGAATATCCCTGATCTCCCAGAGCTTTGCTTCCCCACTGGGTCATCCATCCCCGGTTCCTGCACTGCACCTGGTGTCCGTCACAGTACTGGGTCAGGATTGGCTGACGTACATCCGGTCTGGAAAGGTAGTTTTCAAAAAGTTCATCCACGATCCGGTCTATACTCTCAAAAATATTCCTGCCATGGATCCATTTGTGGTCGTATGCTGTGGAGGATGTAATGGTGAAATCATAACCCTTATTCCGGTACCACTCTGTATAAACTCTGTTCAGAGTAAACGACATGATTGCCAGAACATTGGCACGTATCGTGTCCTCCGGCCAAGTTGCGTAGATCTCACTGCTGGCCACGTTTTTGATATAATCCTTATATCTTACATAATAATCCTGTGCAGAGGTATCCCCTATTGGCCCGTCGTGGACTACGATATACTCCGGGATCACCACTTTGTTTAATACGATCTCTCCGGTTTCATTTATCGGCTTGATCTCTGCTTCCGGATTTTTGGGAGGATATTCCCCAAAAAGCGTATGGGGTCCGATGACGATCCGCTGATAGTCCTCTCCACTACCCTGCTGTCTGCTAAGGGATGCTCCCTGCCTGGCAATGGAATGGGGAAGAACTTCTGTCCCGGCAACTTCTTTTGGTGTAAAACCCTCTGCACTGATCCGAACTGTATATTCTGCATAAGGCTGCTGCTCCACCGGTTTCATGCTGTATTCCAGTGGAGGAGCTGCCAGCTCCAGCATGGGCGTTTTTCCGGAGGAATCCGTACGGACTTCTTCGATCACATTATCCGGGACTCCTGTGTACGAGATCCGCACTGTAGCATTTTCCACAGGACGGTTACTGGCACTGTCCAGCACCGTCACCTGCAGCTGTCCCTGATCCGGCATATCCTGCTGCATGGAAATATAAGAATGATTTTTCATAAACAGAGGCTCCTTTTTGTGCCTGAAAGCACACTGGTTCTCTGCTAGTATATGTACAAAATCTCAAAATGCCATATCTCCTACTGTGCTTCCTCCCAGTAATCTTCCGCATCCTGAATATCATCAAACTCATCTGCATGATCATAATAAAAATCTTCCGGATCATCATAATCCTGCACATCGTACATATCTTTTCTGTCATTATTCCTGCTGGTATTTCCACGGTAAGTTTTTTTCCCGGATGTTGTGGATGAAACAAATTCCACTACACTGCTGACCCGTCCGTTTCTGCAGACTGCCATGAATTTTTTTGCTCCATTGCTGTTATACCACATATATCTGTACTGAATGTCCTGTGTCCTTTTTCCCGGTGTGTCCCGCCAGTAATGTTCTGTTCTTTTCTCTTTTGCCCTTCCCAGAAGCGTAATGTTTATGTATTTTTCTTTCATTCCCTTATATGGCTCATCCTTCTTTCTCATTCTTTCTTCCTCTTCTTTTTCTTTCTGTGCCATATATTTTTTGTATTGTTCTTCTGTATCTTTCTGGGCCTTCCTCAATTCTTCTATATATTTGCTACTGTACTCATCTCCCTTTGGAACATACCATATAAGCTTATACAGTTCCTCAATTCCTTCTCCATTCTGAACAGCATCGCAAAACTTTGCATATTGGATAATATATTCTACATCCTCATAATATCCCGGAAGTTTTTCCAGCAGCTCTATCGCCTCATCATATTTGCCTGCATCCATGCATTCTTCCGCTTTTTCATAACATTCCCTGTTCTGTTTTTCCTTAAATTCCTCATTTTTGATCTGGATTACCTCTTCTGCCTTTGTAGCCAGAAAAGGAACTGCTATAACAACTGCTATCAATGCCGCCAGTATTAAAATATCCTTTTTCAAATTTACATATCCCCTTTACTCTGATGCCTTTATTATATAATAAATATCTGCACAAAAAAAGTGCTGTATCATCTCCTCACAGATCATACAGCACTTGATAGTTATTGTTCACTCCGTTCTCAGTAACACTTGATATTTACCTTCTTCCACCAGATATCAGAATATCTTCAGAATATCATTATACATAACGATAACCATCAACGCCATCAGAAGCATCAGCCCCGCAAAATGGATCATTCCTTCTACCTGACGGTTTACCGGTTTTCTCCGGATCGCTTCTGCCACCAGAAAAACCAGCCTTCCTCCATCCAGTGCAGGAAGAGGAAGAAGGTTCATCACTCCCAGGTTTGCAGAAAGAAGAACTGCCATATTCAACAAATTCATCCAGATCATCAGCGTTCCCTCACTCTTGGACTGTTCGTAAGTGTCGCCAATGGCATCCGCAATACCCACAGGACCACTTAAGTCTTTCATTCCAAGGTGACCGGTCACAAGCTCTTTCAGGCTTAAGATCGTAGTACGGATCATGTATTTCACTTCCACAGCACCATATTTCAGAACATTAAAGCCGGAAGTCTTTTCACTGTATGTGTTATATCCGAAACCGGAAACCGGTGTTCTGTATTCCCTTGGTGTTATCTCTGCCTCATATTCCAGTCCGTTACGCTCATAGGTGATCGTCACAGGTTTCTTGGATAACGGATGCTCCTCGATGTATTTTTCATATGCATTTCCATCCGGAACCTCCACACCGTTGATCTTCGTGATCACATCGCCGGCTTCCAGACCTGCCTCTTCCAGTGGCATTCCCTTGATCAGTGATTCCACTGTCATGGAATTTACATCGGAACGGTTAAAGCCAAGAAGATACCGCACATTTACATCTGGTTTATAGGAAATCTCCTGTTCCTTTCCATCACGTTTTACTTTCAGCCGGATGGTATCTCCCTCTTTCAGTTCGTTGAGATACGAATATACATAAAGATCTTTCCCCAGATCAATATGGTAGCCCTGATATTCCGTGATCACATCGCCCTTTTTCAATCCGGCCTTTTCCGCAGCAGAATTTGGGGTTACTTCTAATACGGTTGCCGGATCATAGCCCATACAGCCTACAATGATCACAGACAAAACAAATGCCAGCAGAAAATTAAATACCGGACCTGCAGCAACCACTGCGATCCTGCCCCACACAGGAGCCGAATTAAAGGTTCCCGGACTGTCATCTTCCGCATCCTCTCCGGCCATGGCGCAGGAACCTCCAAGAGGAAACAGTTTCACGGAATAACGTGTGCCGCCCTTTACCGTACTTATGATCCTGGGTCCCATACCAAGAGAAAATTCCAATACCTCGATATGGTTCTTTTTTGCCAGAAGAAAATGTCCCAGCTCATGGATCAGTATCACAACACTGAAAATAATTACAGCAATCACAAATTTCAATTTACCACCTGCTTTCGATCCACTGATAAGTATCCTGCTCTACAGAAAGGATCTCATCCAGATCCGGATGTGCGATTTTTTTATGTCTTTCCATAGACTGTGCAATAATCTCATAAATATCCAGAAAGCCGATCTTTTCCTCCAGGAATTTCTTTACTGCAAGCTCATTGGCTGCATTAAAGACAGTCGGCATACTTCCGCCCTCCCGGGATGCCTGGATCGCCATAGGAAGTCCCCGGAATGTCTCCATATCCGGAACCTCAAATGTGATCTCATGAAGCTTCGTGAAATCAAGGCGGTCTCCATCCAGATATCGTCTGTGCGGATAGTACAGAGCGTACTGGATCGGAAGTCTCATATCCGGAGTTCCAAGCTGTGCCATGATCGCACCATCCTTAAACTCCACCATGGAATGGATGATACTCTGCGGCTGCACCACCACCTGAATATGATCCAGATCCATGTCAAACAGCCATTTGGCTTCCATAACTTCCAGCCCTTTGTTTACCAGGGTTGCGGAATCTACGGTGATCTTTCGTCCCATTACCCAGTTTGGATGCTTCAGAGTATCTGCAACAGTGACCCTTCGCAGCTCTTCTGTGGTACGTCCGCGGAAGGGACCACCGGATGCCGTGATCAGAAGCTTGTGGATCTCTTTGTTTTCTTCTCCGTGGATAGCCTGGAAAATAGCGCTGTGTTCACTGTCTACCGGAAGGATAGATACGCCATATTTCTTTGCCATGGGCATGATCAGATGACCGGCTGTGACAAGGGTTTCCTTATTTGCCAGGGCAATGTCCTTTCCGGCACGGATTCCCTCCATGGTAGGACGGATCCCGATCATTCCCACGATCGCAGTGACAAGAATTTCTGATTCCGGCATGGATGCAAGCTCCAGAAGTCCTTCCATTCCGCTGACTACCTTTGTATCCGTGTCCGCAATACGCGTTTTCAGATCCCGGGCTGCTTCTTCATCCCAGACTGCTGCCAGAAGCGGATGAAACTCACGGATCTGCTCTTCCAGCTTCTCCACACTTTTGCCTGCACTGACTGCAACAACACGAAGGTCTTCGTTTTTTCTTGCCACATCCAGTGTCTGGGTCCCGATGGAACCGGTAGAACCTAAGATTGCAATATTCTTCATTTTAATGTCTCCTAAATTCCAAGAATCATTTTTGCAAGATAGTAAATAACAGGGGCTGTGATGATCACACTGTCAAAACGGTCCAGGATTCCTCCATGGCCCGGGATCAGCTTTCCATAGTCCTTGATGTTCTGGTTTCTTTTGATCGCAGATGCAGCCAGATCACCCACCATGGAGATCAGAGCTCCAACTGCGCAGATCAAGGCATACTCAGCCATTTTTCCCTGTGTTGCTGCTGCATAAATCACTCCAAGAAGCGCCGCTCCCGCAACGCCTCCTACAGCTCCCTCGATGGATTTCTTCGGGCTTAAAACCGGCGCCATTTTATGCTTTCCGATAAGCATTCCCACACAGTAAGCACAGGTGTCACATCCCCAGGAGCACAGGAATATCAGCCATACCAGGAATTTTCCGTCCGGAAGGCTTCTGGTAAGATAGATAAAGGAAAGCATCACAGCAACATATACAACTCCAAAAAATGCTGCCATCACCTGTTCTGCATGGTATTTCGGATAACCGAATACATAAACAAACAGGATCAGGATCATACTGATGATGATCGCCATTGTTCCGTAATTTCCAAAATCAGCTTTCATGGCAATATAATAAAGCACTGCTCCAAGATATCCTACAAGTTCCAGCACGGTAACATGCTCATCGCTTACCTTCATTACCTTGTAAAGCTCTCTCATTCCGATCAGTGAAACAGCCAGAAGTGTAAAAAATAAGATCCAGCTTCCGGAAATGATAGTTGCCAGGGCAATAATGACAAGGACGATACCACTTATCAGTCTTGTCTTAAACATGATCTACTCCTCCTTGACGCCACCGTAGCGTCTGTCTCTCTGATTGTATTTCTCGATGGCTTTGATCAGCTCTTCTTTATTGAAATCCGGCCATGCAACCGGTGTAAAATAAAACTCGGAATAGGCAAGCTGCCAAAGCAGGAAATTGGAAAGCCGCTGCTCACCGCTTGTGCGGATCAAAAGATCCGGATCCGGTACACCCGCAGTATCCAGATAGCTCTCAATCGTATCCTCTGTAATGCCATCTGGCTCAACCTTTCCGTCTTTTACATCCTGTGCCATCTTCTGCATTCCACGGCGGATCTCATCACGGCTTCCGTAATTTAATGCCAGCTGAAAATAAATACCGTCAAAATCTTTGGAATATTCCTCCAGTTCCCGGACACTCTGCTGGATATCCGGTGCAAAGGCAGTAACATCTCCGATGACTTTCATCTTCATATTATTTTTCTTGGAAATCTTGATACATTTCTTAAGATAACCGCGGAACAGTTTCATCAGTGCTTCCACTTCTTCTCTGGATCGTTTCCAGTTTTCTGTGGAAAAAGCGTAAACCGTAAGATATTTCACCCCAAGGTCTTTGATATCATAACAAATGTTTTCAAGATTGGCGCATCCCTTTACATGTCCATAGGTTCTCGGCATTCCTCGTTCCTTTGCCCAACGTCCGTTTCCGTCCAGAATGATCGCGATATGATTTGGTACGTTCATAAATCTCCTCCATACAGAAAGAGAGCTTCTTCAAAGAAGCCCTCTCTATCCTCGTATTTCTTACAATTATACAGTCAGAATCTCTTTAGACTTGTTCTCGATCGCCTTGTCAACTTCCTTGATGTACTTATCTGTAAGTTTCTGGATCTGATCCTCAAGCTCTTTGATCTCATCCTCAGAAACATCCTGTTTTGCAAGTTTCTTAAATGCATCGTTGGCATCACGACGGATATTTCTTACTGCAACCTTGGCACCCTCGCCTTTTTTCTTAACGTCCTTCACCAGCTCTTTACGACGCTCCTCGGTAAGCTCCGGGAAAACAAGACGGATCATTTTTCCATCGTTGCTCGGGTTTAATCCCAGATCAGAGCAAAGGATCGCTTTCTCGATCGCTTTGATCATGCTGGATTCCCACGGCTGGATCTGGATCATACGTGCCTCCGGTACAGAAATGTTTGCAACCTGCTGGAGCGGAGTCGGTGCTCCATAATAATCTACGGTAAGTTTGTCAAGAATATGCGGGTTTGCACGGCCGGCTCTGATGGTTGTCAGCTCACTCTCCAAAGCATTCAGTGTTTTTCCCATTTTTGTTTCGTATACCTGAATTCTCTCATCCATTTCACATATCTCCCTGTATGGTTTTTTTATTATTCCCTTTTGATCACACGGTTACCTTTGTTCCGGAGAACTTGCCATGTACGGTATTGACGATGCTGTCCTTTTCATCAAGACCGAATACCAGCATCGGCATCTTCTGCTCCATACACATGATGGAAGCGGTAAGATCCATAGCTGCCAGCTTCTTTGCAACTACTTCATCGATGGAAATCTCATCATACTTCTTGGCATCCGGATTTACCTTCGGATCACTGTCATAGATTCCGTCAACAGCCTTGGCAAGAAGAATGGCATCTGCGCCGATCTCAACAGCACGAAGTACAGTAGCTGTATCTGTAGAGAAATACGGATGGCCGGTACCACCTGCAAAGAATACAACCTTTCCTTCTGCGAAGCTCTCTTCTACAGCATCCTTGGAATAAAGTGTGGTAAATGCACCACATACAAACGGGGTAAACACCTCTGTCTTAAGTCCCACATATCTGCAGATGTCAGACACATAGATACAGTTCATGATAGTAGCAAGCATGCCGATCTGATCCGCCTTGCTTCTGTCCATGGCTCCGCTGGTACGTCCTCTCCAGAAATTTCCACCTCCGATCACGATACCAACCTGAAGTCCTTCATCCACGATCGTCTTGATCTGTCTGGCAACCTCTGTAACAGTTGCTTCATCAAAGCCTCTCTTCTGCTCTCCTGCAAGAGCCTCTCCGCTTAATTTCAGTAACACTCTTTTCATATGTTTATTCTCCTTTACCATACGCCGGATACAACTTCATTGCCGTCATTGTCAAAAGTTGTGGATACCGTAAACGTATCATAATAATAATAACCTGTCTTACCGGACTCCGGCTCGTCCTCATAATCACTGCCATTTGGGCTGCCGCATGCATTCTCAAGCTCAGACATGGACTGACCGATATATCTTGCTGCTACAGATGCCGGATCATCCTCGCCGGATGGTGCTTCCGTAGGATCCGCATCGGAAGAATCAGAGGAAGCTGGTGCAGATGTTGGATCCGGTGTGGATGTGGAGTCCGAACTGCCGGACGAACTGCTGTCTGTACTGTCTCCATTATCATCAGAACTCTCCGGAGTCGGAGTCACAGCCGTACTGTCTGAAGAATCTGTACTGTCACTGTCACTTTCACTGTCATCCTCAATGCCAAGTCTTGCCTTTACATCCTTCAGGGTAGACACCTCCTTGGTGCTTCCGCTCGCCAGATATGTAGCATATGGGATTCCGTCTTCACCCTCACCATCCATGCAAAGACTCAGCTGTGAGATCGTCAGAAGCGGCAGCTGGCGGAAGAAACATTCATTCTGCTCTTCGTCAGTAAATGTGATCCTTACATCAAAGCTTGTTGCTGTATCTCCGTTATCGTCCTTCTGGCTCTTCTCCATATAATAAACAGCCTTGTCGTTGGAAGCCAGTGTGAATTTACCATTTACAAGATCGCTTCCCCAGGTCTCATCACTGTCATCGCCATCATCCCTGGTAGGACGGACATAAATTGCAGAAATCGTGGAGTTCATCTTATTGGTAAATACAATACTGGTAGTGGTCTCACTCTTGGTTCCCATTACGTTCTTGATATTTGCTGTTTCATCCGTAGAGGTCTGCATCTCCACCACATCCGTTTTCGCAGCTTCCGTTACCGTCGGGGTTGCCGTTGCCTCCACCTTCTGCTCCGGTGCCACAGAGTTCTTCTTTCCGCAACCGGCTGCAAGCATGCTCGCTGCAAGAATTCCGGCAAGAATCAAATAACGTTTTTTCATTATATCTCCTCCATATAAAATGGTCCTATTCGCTGTCAGGTTTTCCTTTTCTATTATTACAGAGTATCACTTTCTTGTCAACCTGACCGTTCTGAATTTCACAGAATCTTTAGATATTTTAAACTATGTCAAAAATTGGAACAGCTGAGGTCAGAACCCGTTTTCCCTTCGCTGTCTGCGCATATCACGGCGCATTTTCGCAGCTTCATTCCGGGCTTTTTCCGCTTCTGTGGTAATGATCAGTTCCGGCACCTGGATCGGTTTCTGGTCTTCATCTACAGCCACCATCACAAAAAATGCCCGGTTTACAGTATGACGCATGCCATCCGGCTGTTCCACATACGTATCGATCTCGACCTCCATGGAAGTTCTTCCCACATAAGTCACATATCCCTTAAGTACTACGATCTCTCCCTCATAGATCGCATGCTTGAACTGAAGATTGTCCACTGCCGCAGTTACCACCCGATATGTCTCCGCATGACGCATAGCTACCACTCCGGCAACCTCATCCAGCCACTGCATCAGTGCTCCGCCAAAAAGTCTTCCGCCTCCGTTCAGATGCTGCTGCATGATCAGATGAACCTGCTCCGTCATCGATGCTTCTACCGTTTTTTTACGTCTTTCCTGTACCTCTGTCATTTCTCATTCCCCGCATTTTATCATACTTTTACTTTTTCAGTTGAAACCAGCCGATCAATAAAGATTTTTTACTTTAAAGTCTCGCTCCGCTTCTCTTCTCTGATCCTTCTTTGCAATATCCTGGCGCTTGTCATAAAGCTTTTTACCACGTGCCATGCCAATCTCTATTTTTACCAGGCTGTCCTTGAAATAAACCTTCAGTGGTACCAAAGTCAGTCCTTTTTCCTTTAATTTAGCTTCGATCTTATTGATCTCGTAGCGATGCAGCAAAAGCTTACGCACACGAAGAGGATCTTTGTTAAAAATGTTTCCTTTCTCATAAGGAGTGATATGCATTCCATATACATAAACTTCTCCGTTTTCCACACGGACAAAGGCCTCCTTGATGCTGCATTTACCGGAACGTAAGGATTTCACCTCGGTTCCTGCAAGTGCGATCCCGACCTCATAAGTATCCTCGATAAAATAATCATGAAAAGCCTTTTTATTATTTGCGATCAGTTTCATTCCTGTTTTTTTTGCCATTTCGCGCTCCCTCAGTCTTCCTCAGCCAGGACAAAATCCACGGTTTTCAGCATTTTATCCGCATCTGCCACACGGACACGGACCTTCTGCCCAAGACGGAAGATCTTTCCTGTCATGTCGCCCCGCAGTTCATATGCATCCTGGTCAAATACATAATAGTCATCTCGTAATGTATTGATATGGATCAGTCCTTCTACGGTATTCGGAAGCTCCACATAAAGTCCCCATCCTGTAACGCCGGAGATGATCCCCTCATACTCCTCTCCGAGATGATAGGACATATACTCTGCTTTCTTCAGCTTATCGGATTCTCTTTCTGCTTCGTCTGCACGCCGTTCGCACACACTGGACTGGCGCGCCACTTCATCCAGGATCTCCTTGTAATGCTCGGTACGTCCTTCCCTTACCAGTCTGCCTCTCAGACGGTCATGGATGATCCTGTGGATCTGAAGATCCGGATATCTTCGGATCGGAGAAGTAAAGTGGCAGTAATACTTCGCTGCAAGTCCGAAATGTCCGCTGCATTCCGTAGTATATTTTGCCTGTTTCATGGTACGCAAGGTCAGGCGGCTGATCTGTGCCTCATTGGGCATTCCCTCAATACTTTCCAGGATCTCCTGGATCTCACCAGGCGTGATCTCCTGTCCGGATTTCTGTATGTTGACTCCTTCATTATGAAGAAGCATCAGAAGACTTTCAATCTTTTCCGGATCCGGATTTTCATGCGTTCTGTATACAAAGGGATAATCTCCGGTGCAGTATTCCTGTGCCACAGTTTCATTGGCAAGAAGCATAAAATCTTCAATGATCCTAGTTGCCACATTGGCTTCATAAGGCTGCACATCAATAGCTCTTCCTGCCGCATTCAGGATGATCTTACTTTCCGGAAAATCAAAGTCAATGGAACCTCTTGTATGACGGCGGCTGCGCAGGATCCCGGAAAGCTCTTTCATCAGGAAAAACATGGGGATCAGAACTTCATAGCGTTTCTTCGCCACCTCATCAGTATCTTCCAGAATATTTTTCACATCTGTGTAACACATACGCTCATCTACACGGATCACGGTTTCTGCGATCTTATGGGAAATCACCTTTCCTTTTTCATCAACATCCATCAGACAGCTTAAGGTCAGACGGTCCTGTCCCTGGTTCAGAGAACAGATACCGTTGGAAAGCCGCTCCGGGAGCATGGGAATGACACGGTCTGCAAGATAGACGGAAGTTCCGCGCTTCAGTGCCTCTCTGTCAAGGGCACTGCCGCCCTGAACATAGTTGCTCACGTCTGCGATGTGCACACCCAGATGGTAGATTCCATCCTCCTTTGTCAGGGAAATGGCATCATCCAGATCCTTTGCATCCTCACCGTCAATGGTAACTGTAACAAGATTTCTGAGATCCAGTCTTCCATCCAGATCCGCTTCCTGTACATGATCCGGCACACGGTCAGCCTGACGAAGTACTTTGTCAGGAAATACACTTGGTATGTTAAAGCTCTTCACAATAGCAAGGATATCTGTTCCAGGTGAACGTAAGTTTCCCAGCACCTCTGTGATCTTTCCTTCCGGCTTTCGGTTTCTGGAGCCGTAATCTGTGATCTCTGCAACTACCTTGTCTCCGTCCTTTGCTCCCATGGAGTTTTTTCTGGAAATAAAGATATCTTTGGAAAATTTGGGGTTATCACTGATCACAAAGCCATAATCACGGCTGCTCTGGTATGTTCCCACGATCGAAGGCATTCCCCTTTCCAGAACCTTCAGCACAACGCCTTCCTGACGTTTTCCCTCTTTATGTCCGTTCCGTACAAGGATCTGCACCTTATCCTGATGCATGGCGCTTCCCGTGTCATTTTCCGGAATAAAAATATCCTGTTCCTGATCCTCCACTTCCACAAAGCCAAAGCCCTTGTAATGGCCAATAAAAGTTCCCTCCATGAGGGTTCCGTCCTTCTCGGAGAAACGATATTCCTCATGATTCTTCTCTCTGCGTTCTCTTCCCTTACGGCCACGCTCCGGCTTTTCTGCCTTCAGAGCTTCTTTATTTTTTCGTCTGTCTCTGCGCTTGCCGGAAACCTTGCTGTATCTTCCTTTATTATCTACTTCAGCCTTGCCCTGGGCGCAAAGCTCGTCCAGCACGTCAAAAAGCTCTTTTTTCTCACTCTTATCCAGCTGAAGAAGAGATGCGATCTCACGCAGGCGCATGGGCTTATACAGCGGATCTCCCAGAAGCTCCATTATAAACTTTTTTCTTTTTTCAAAATTTTTCGATCTTTTCACATTTTCTCCTGTTTCATATTTATATTTCATTTTTACCCTGTTATCATTCCGGAGGAAGGCTCACCCGTGCCCCTGTATCAACGCAAAAACACTCCTGCTGATTAACAAAAGAAGTCCCCATCCGAGTTTCTTCTGCATGCTAACGCAGCAAGAGTGTTACCAACTTCTGTTCTGCCCCTGGCAGATCAGATAATGTTCAGTACGATTGACAGTACAAAGAAAATAACTCCCATGATAATGGTACCTCTTACAAGACCACCTTCCATGGAACGGCCCTTATTCTTACCCCAGTAAGTATCAGCTACTCCGGCGATAGAGCCAAGACCCTGCTGCTTGCCCTCCTGCATCAGTACGACAACAGTCAGAGCAATACAATCTATTGCATAAATTACAGTCAGAATAATTTTTAAAATGTTCACGCGGTTACACCTCCTAATCAACTAGAGGTTATTTTACCATAGCTAAACCGGGATTTCAACCATTTTCCGTTTATTTTATGCAGGGCTTTTTCTGAGATTTTTTTGCAAAAGGATCTTTATATCTTCCAAGAGCTCCGAGCTGTTCGTGGATCCGCAGAAGCTGGTTATACTTGGCGTTCCGGTCCGAACGGCAGGGTGCGCCTGTTTTGATCTGTCCCGCCCCACAGGCAACTGCCAGATCTGCGATAAAGGAATCCTCTGTTTCCCCGGATCTGTGAGAGATCACTGCACGATACCCGGCATGCTGAGCCATCTCCACCGCATCCAGAGTTTCCGTGAGAGTTCCGATCTGGTTTACTTTAATAAGGATAGCATTGGCAACATCAAGTTCGATGCCACAGTGCAGCCGTTTGATATTGGTGACAAACAGATCGTCGCCTACCAGCTGGATCTTTTTTCCCAGGTGTTCCGTCAGATATTTCCAGCCTTCCCAGTCATCCTCCCAGAGACCGTCTTCAATGGAAACAATGGGAAATTTTTCCACCAGTTTTTCATAATACTCTGTCATCTCACCGGCATCCCGGTAGATCTTTTCTCCTTTCATGCGACTCTCCCCAGGGAAAAAGTACACGCCCTTTTCCTCATCATAAAGCTCGCTGGAGGCTGCATCAATGGCAATGGTGATCTCTTCTCCTGGTTTATATCCTGCTTTTTCTATGGCATGAACGATCAGGGTAAGCACTTCCTCCGAATCTGAAAGATCCGGAGCAAAGCCGCCTTCATCTCCAACCGCTGTGGAGAGTCCTTTTTCCCGGAGAAGAAGCTTTAAGTGCTGGTAGACTTCCGCACACATGCGGATACCCTTTTCCAGACAGCAAGCTCCTGTTGGCATGATCATAAACTCCTGAAGATCTACCGTATTGTCCGCATGCTTTCCCCCGTTTAAAATATTCATCATCGGCACAGGGAGCTGCAGGGTATGACAGCCGCCCAGATACTGATAAAGAGGAAGCCGAAGGGCCCCGGCTGCTGCACGGGCTGCTGCCAGAGATACTGCCAGCGTGGCATTGGCTCCTGCGCTGCTTTTGTTCTCCGTTCCGTCGGTTTCGATTAGAAGATGATCGATCCATGCCTGGTTCAGGGCATTCTCTCCGATAATGGCATCTGCCAGACGTGTATTGATATTTTCCACTGCTTTTTTCACACTCTGTCCCAGATATTCCTCCCGGTTTCCGTCCCGCAGCTCCACAGCCTCAAATTTACCTGTGGATGCTCCGGACGGCACCATGGCTCTTCCTGTGTATCCATTAATCCCCACAATTCCTTCACCTACCGTCACTTCCGCTTCCACTGTAGGATTCCCCCTGGAATCAAGGACCTGTCTTGCATGAACTTTTCGAACAGGCAGATAACGTAGCATAAGTTTTTCCCTCCTTGAAAATAATAATACTGTTTATGATCTCCTGCGCTTTGTGATTCTCTTCTTATGTTCATAAAGGTATCTTGTCCGAAAAGGTTTTGGTCTATACCTTTTATCTGGTTTCGATATTATCTGATTTTTTTGTTGTTTTATTTTTATTGTTTTTCTTTTTAAATATATTTTTATTATTTTTAAAATTTAGTGTTGACATTTTCCATTTTATCTGTTATAGTTTAACCATCAAATAAAACAAACGGAAAACAAAAAATTAAATCAAAAAGGAGCGTGAACCCACCGAAAACATAACTTACTTCCCATAATCTAAGAAAGAGAGGTACAGTCCACCAGAAGATTTAACGATTTTACATTATAATTAAAACAAGGAGGTACGGACCACCGAGAACGTAAATTTTAATTCCGTATAAGTTTTAAATCTAAGAAATGTGAGGTATATTCCATTGGATAATGAAAATTAAAAGAGTCATCGGCAGAAGAAATCAATCGCTGATGACTCTTATTTTTTGCTTATTTTGACCTCTGTCTTACAGACATGATCTCATGATCTTCTACTTTCATATCTTCTGCTTCGTGTTCATAAACATATTAATAACTCCATTTTCTCTGAGGTTCCCATGAAACAAAAACACATCTACCGTCTTATTTTTTTCTTTGTCATGGCTTTTGCTCTTGGCAGTCTTGTAGGAAAGATCTTTTCTCATTTTACTTCCGACCCACGATCCCATCCGAATTCTGCCGAAAACAGCCAGACCTCTTCTGCTTCTATGACATTCCAAAATGAAAACTGGGGGCTCGGTTTTCAGGAAGAAGGCAAACGGCCCACAGGAAATGCTTCTATGGAAGAATTAAAAAATTACAATGCCTGGTATGCAGCCGATACCGATGAAAAAAAAATCTATCTTACCTTTGACGCAGGCTATGACAATGGAAATATGCCTGCTCTTCTGAACGCCTTACATAAGCATCAGGTACATGCCACATTTTTTGTTGTGGGGACTCTGATCCGTGAAAAACCGGAACTGATCCGTGAGATCGTAGATGCAGGCCATACCATAGGCAACCACACCATGACACACCCGGATATGTCCGGCATCTCCACAAAGGAAGCCTTTCAGAAGCAGCTTGAAGATGTGGAGGTTCTTTATAAGGAAGCCACCGGAAAAGAAATGACAAAATTTTATCGCCCGCCCCAGGGCATTTACAGCGTGGAAAATTTAGAGATGGCAAAAGAGATGGGATACCACACCTTTTTCTGGAGTCTGGCTTATGTGGACTGGTATCAGGATAAGCAGCCTTCGAAAGAAGAAGCTTTTGAAAAGCTTCTGGGACGGATCCATCCGGGTGCCATCGTGCTGCTGCACAGCACCTCTTCCACCAATGCTTCTATTCTGGATGAGCTGCTGACAAAATGGGAAGAGATAGGATATACCTTCGGAACATTAGAAGAACTTGTGGCATCGGGATCCGCCTGAAAAAAAGCGCACATGATCCATGCATCCTCAGTGCCATCGACACGGATCTTCCCACTTTTGGATTTTCAAGATAAGCACACAAAAAATCTGCCCCGGGACTATGTTCTCATATGTTCCGGAGCAGATTTTTCTGTGCTATTGATTTCAGAAAGTGTTCTTCTTATTTAATTGTCTTATTTACTGGACAGCCTTGAATGCCTCATCAAGATCCTGGATGATATCATCGATATTCTCAGTTCCGATGGAAAGACGGATTGTATTGGGCTTGATTCCCTGATCAAGAAGCTCTTCCTCTGTGCACTGGCTGTGTGTTGTAGTAGCCGGATGGATAACAAGGGATTTCACATCTGCAACGTTTGCAAGAAGTGAGAACAGCTCAAGGTTATCAATGAAATCCTTTGCCTTCTGTGCATCTCCCTTGATCTCGAATGTAAAGATGGAACCGCCGCCGTTAGGGAAATATTTCTTATAAAGCTCCTGCTGGCTTGGATCTGTGGATACAGACGGATGATGAACCTTCTCTACCTGCGGATGATCATTCAGATACTGTACAACCTTCAGTGCGTTCTCAACATGACGCTCTACACGGAGAGACAGTGTCTCAAGTCCCTGAAGGAAGATAAAGGAGCTCACCGGAGAAATTGTTGCTCCTGTGTCACGAAGAAGGATCGCACGGATCTTTGTAACAAATGCAGCCGGTCCGCATGCTTTTGTGAAGCTTACGCCATGATAGCTTGGGTTTGGCTCTGTAAGAGATGCAAATTTGCCGGATGCCTCCCAGTCGAACTTACCACTCTCTACGATCACACCACCAATAGTAGTTCCGTGGCCACCGATGAATTTTGTTGCGGAATGAACAACGATATCTGCGCCGTACTCAATCGGTCTTACGAGGTATGGTGTTGCAAATGTATTATCTACAACAAGCGGAATTTTATGTTTGTGAGCGATTTTTGCAAGAGCCTCAATATCTACAACATCAGAATTTGGGTTTCCAAGAGTCTCAATATAAACAGCTTTTGTGTTCTCCTGGATCGCATTCTCCACTTCCTCGAGATTGAATACATCAACAAATGTTGTTGTGATTCCGTATGCCGGAAGCGTATGCTCCAGAAGGTTTGTTGTACCGCCGTAAATATTTTTGGCTGCTACAATGTGATCTCCCTGCTGTGCAAGGTTCTCGATCGTGTATGTGATAGCTGCTGCACCGGATGCTACTGCAAGTGCTGCGGAGCCACCCTCAAGTGCTGCGATCCTCTTCTCGAATACGTCCTCTGTCGGGTTTGTAAGACGTCCGTAAATGTTACCGGCATCTGCAAGTCCGAAACGTGCTGCTGCATGATCGCAGTTGCGGAATACATAGGAAGATGTCTGGTAGATTGGTACTGCTCTTGCATCTGTAACCGGATCCGGCTGTTCCTGTCCTACGTGAAGCTGTAATGTCTCAAATTTGAATTTTCTCTGATCTCTTGTAATTTTGCTCATGTGTTTGTCCTCTTTTCTTTTATTCTTATATTCGGTAAAATAGTAATTTCTTATCTTATGATCATCTGCTTATCAGCGACAACAACACATTCGCTTTTCTTCGATAAACACCCTTGTTGACTTCTGTAAAACCTTCATGATTTCCTCCTGATCATCACGTTGCTCACCTTGTTTTGTGTGCTCCGTTTTTTGATGATGCAATCATATCACCCTTTTCCTAGTATGTCAATGGGGTTTATCTATTTAGGTTCTCACCTTTATTTATGACTGGCTATAGATTTTATTTATAACGCCCCCACCTACAACCTCATCTCCGTCATACATCACTACAGCCTGGCCTTTTGTGATGGCTCTCTGCGGTTCATCAAATTTCACATGAAGGATGCCATCCGGTGTCTGCCATGCAGTGGCAGGCTGCTCTTTGTGACGGTAACGGATCTTGGCAGTCACTCTTTTCGGCTCAGTTAAGCTGTCCACAGAGATCAGATTTACATTGTCTGCCTCCAGTTCACTGCTGAAAAGATCTTCGTTGTCCCCGAGAACTACCGTATTGGTCTTCGGAGAGATCTCACAGACATAAAGACGGCTGGCCGCCGGAATACCAAGGCCGCGGCGCTGGCCGATCGTGTAATGGATGATTCCCTTATGGCGTCCGATATAGTTTCCCTCTTTATCTACAAAATCACCCTCCGGTGTTTTTTTGCCTGTGTACTTCTCAATAAATTTCGCATAGTCGCCGTCCGGTACAAAGCAGATATCCTGACTATCATGCTTTCTGGCATTGATAAAGCCATGTTTTTCGGCAATGACACGAACCTGGTCCTTCCGGAGACCTCCAAGCGGAAGCTTTACATGTGCCAGCTGTTCCTGGGTCAGCATATAGAGAACGTATGACTGATCCTTTGTATCGTCCACTGCTTTTTTCAGAAGGTAGCGGTCCCGTTTCTCATCGTACTCCACTCTTGCATAATGTCCGGTTACAATATAATCGTAGCCGATCTCCTGCATGCGGTGAAACATTTTATCAAATTTCAGATATCGGTTACAGTCGATACATGGATTAGGGGTGCAGCCGTTTTCGTAGGCATCTACAAACCTGTCCATAACCTCTGTATGGAAATCTGCGGTAAAATTAAACACATAGTAAGGCATATCCATCTGATAGGCTACGCTTCTGGCATCCTCAACATCGTCCAGGGAACAGCAGGTCTTTTCCCTGTGGACACCGATATCTTCGTTGTTGTAAAGTTTCATGGTAGCGCCGATGCACTCGTCACCGGATTCCTTTGTCAAAAGAGCTGCCACGGAGCTGTCTACACCGCCGCTCATTGCTATGATCGCTTTTTTCATTTATATCTTAACCTTTCCTGATGATTGATGATTTCTCAGCTTTGCAGTATGTATTCTCTTACGGTTACTGCAATTTCGCATTTATTATAATATGGCAGTTATTCTTTGTCCACGATTTTTCACCCGGAACCTTTGCTTTGCTTCTTTCCTGCAGGCTCTCTTTGGTATATAATAGAAAATATTTTTCAGAAAAGGATGTGACTATATGAAGCTTTCCCTGTTTTCCACGCTGCGAGGATATCGGAAGGAATACCTTCCCAAAGATATTTTCTCCGGCATCATCATAGCAGCTGTTTCCATCCCTATCTCCATGGGATATGCCCAGATTTCCGGGATCCCGGCGGTATACGGACTGTACGGTTCTGTTCTGCCGATCCTTTTGTTTGCTCTATTTTCCACTTCAAGACAGTTTATCTTCGGAGTTGATGCGGCACCTGCTGCCATTGTAGGTGGTGCACTGTCTACTCTTGGCATTGCTGCAGAGTCAGAAGCTGCCATGGATTATATTCCTGCCATCGCACTTTTTGCAGGTCTGTGGCTGTTTATCTTCTTTTTGCTTCACGCAGATAAGATCGTGGACTTTATCTCCACACCTGTTATGGGCGGTTTTATCAGCGGTATCGCAGTTACCATCATCCTGATGCAGATCCCGAAACTTATGGGAAGTCCTGCAGGATCCGGAGAGCTCCTGGAACTGGCAGAGCATATCTTCGCTGCTGCCAAAAATATCAGCTGGCTTTCCCTCTTCATGGGGCTTGGTGCTCTGGTGCTGATCCGCACATTTAAAAAGCTGGCGCCGAAATTCCCCATGGCTATCGTTATTATGGCTCTGGGTGTTCTTTCCACCGTTGTTTTTCATGTAGACGAAAAAGGCGTAATCCTCCTGCAGTCTGTAGAACGTGGGCTTCCCTCCCTGGTGATCCCGGATTTCGGAAATGTTGATCTGACCCAGGCGGCAGGCCGCGGTCTTATGGTTGCTGTTGTCATTATGGCAGAAACTCTTCTTGCAGAGAATACCTTTGCGTTCCGCAATGATTATAAGCTGAACGACCGTCAGGAAATCCTGGCCTGTGCCGCCGGAAATATTGCTGCCGCCGCAGTAGGCTGCTGCCCGGTAAACGGCAGTATCTCCCGCACCTCCCTCAATGAACAGTACGGTGGAAAATCTCAGGCGGTTTCCATCACTGCCGGGATCACCATGGCCCTGATCCTTCTTTTCGGCACCGGTTTTATCGGATATCTTCCGGTTCCTGTACTGACAGCCATTGTGATCTCTGCTCTGATGGATGTGGTGGAAACCCATCTGGCTGTACGTCTTTTCAAAGTAAGCCGTACAGAATTCTACATCTTCATGGCTGCCGGTTTCAGTGTGCTCTGTCTTGGAACCATTTATGGGGTTATCATTGGTATCCTGCTCTCTTTCGTAGCTGTGATCCTGAAGGCCACCAACCCGCCGCGCTCCTTCCGTGGTATGATCCCTGGAAGAGATGCTTATTTTGATCTGTCCAAAAACCGTTTCGCCTACCCTATTAAGGGCGTTGTGATCTACCGTTTCAGTGAAAACCTGTTTTTTGCAAATATAAAGATTTTTCAGGAAGATATTGAGAACAGCATCCAAAAAGACACCAGGGTAGTGATCGTAGATGCCAGTGCTATCAACAGCATTGATGTCACAGCAGCAGACCGTCTGGATGCCATCTCCGCAAGCCTGAAAAAACGTGGGATCCGTTTTTACCTCACAGAACATTCCACCCAGATCAATGACCAGCTGCGTCAGTTCGGCATCGGTCATATGATCAAGGACGGTATGGTCCGCCGTACCATTCTTGCTGCTCTCCATGACGCAGGGATCGAAGCCCCTTACGAACTGGATGTTCCAAAGGAAGACGAGACAAAGCTTCTGCGCCGCAGTATCGCTTTTCTTCCGGCAGAGGAAGAAAATACCCTGGAAGAGTTCGCCTGGGCTTTTGGTGATGATGCAGTAAAAGAGATCGAAGAATCTGTCCATCACATTATTGAACAGCTGCACCAGATTCCGGATATCCAACGTCTCTCCGAAGAAGGTCTGGAAGAGCTTCTGGATAACTGGCATGGGCTGGGTGTTCTGGATGAGGATGAACTGCTTCGAAGAATTGAATTACATATGGATGAGCTGCCTGAGGAATTAACTTCCGACCGGAAACTGATCCTTCATCTTCTAGAAAAGCGCCGTGGCAAGCTGAAAGAAAAAATCCTTGCCGAGCATCCGGAAGTCCTGGAGCGACTGGAACAGCGCCGGAAAAAGCTGGAGGAACGGCTGGAAAAGCAGAATCCGGAAGCTGTTCAGAAATGGAAGCACTGGAAGGAAGAGCATCTCAAAGACTGATTTCTGCATACCTTCCTTTTTCAGACTCATGATCAGATTGCAGGATTTCCTGCATATTTCTCACAGATATTGATAAAATCCTGCATCACGGCAGAAGGCCTGCGATCCTTTTTCCAGGCAAGAAGGATCCTGGTCTTCAGCTTCTCTTCTTCAATGATCCGGATCGGAAGATCTGTACAGAGATCTTCCATGGATCTTGGAAAAACGGCGGTTGCAAGACCTTCCTGCACCCAGAGCATGGCGTCTCTGGGATCATCGCAGACACAGAAAATATCCGGCTGGAGATTTTTTTCTCCAAAGGCTTTCATCAGAAATTCTTCGTACCGCCGGTAAATAATGAGAGGGCATCCGGTCAGCTCTTTAAGGCTGATGCCCTCTTTTTTTGTCTCATTTTCCGGGATCTCCGGAGGAAGGACCGCGATCATGGGTTCCTCATCCAGTTCCAGATAATTTAAACCTTCCAGCTTGATAGGTGTACGCACTACCGAAACATCAATGATCCCATCCATCAGATAATTCAGAAGTGTAAAGGTGATCGCATCCCTTACCTCAAAGTTTACATCACAATTTTCCCTGGAAAATCTGGAAATATAAGGCATAATGGTGGTCACTGTGGTTGGCGTGATCCCGATACGTAAAACCTGTTTTTTCCCTGCTTTGGATACTTCCAGTTCTGTGGAACGAACGTAGCCCAAAATATTCTCTGTCCTGTCATAAAGAAGCTTTCCGGCTTCTGTCAGTGTCACGCCTGCCCTGGTCCGCTCAAAAAGCTTCACCTTCAGCTCTGCTTCCAGCTGCTTGATCTGATAGCTCAGCGGCGGCTGGGACATGTTCAGTCTCCTTGCGGCTTCATTGATGCTTCCTGTTGCTGCGATCTCATGAAAATATTCCAGCTGTCTGATTTCCATATATAAATCCTTCTTTCTTTATCTGATATATAACACAGGCAAAACCCATCTACTGCTTATTGCTTTTCGCTGTCCCACAGAGTACTTTCTTAATTCGGTTAAAAAATACTATATCTGCAATGCTTTGTAAATACTATGAATATCTTTCCCATGCAATTATCCGAAAAACCATACTTCTATCATCCCACAGATTTCCGTCCCAGGCAATAGCAAAATTATATTATCATACATTAAAAACAATATTATACGTATTATCTCCATAGGAGTATAATAACAGAGGTTTATTATAGAAAAATAAGGAAACGGAGGAAGAAAAAGAAATGCGAACACTTGCAAAATATCTTCAAAACTACAAAAAAGAAAGCGTTCTGGCTCCTTTTTTCAAGTTTCTGGAAGTTGTATTTGATCTGCTGGTGCCTGTCGTCATCGCCCAGATCATCGATGTGGGAATTGCAAATAATGACCACGGCTATATCGTTCAGAAGTTTTTTATCCTGATACTGATGGCTGCTGCAGGACTTGCAGTCAGCATTACTGCACAGTTTTTTGCTGCAAAAGCCAGCGTAGGCTTTGCCACAGAAGTGCGTCAGGCTGTATTTGACCATATCCAGAAGCTTTCCTATACGGAGCTGGACACCCTTGGCACTGACACGCTGATCACCCGTCTTACAGACGATGTCAATCAGGTACAGAACGGAGTAAACATGGGACTCCGTCTTCTTCTTCGAAGCCCGTTTATTGTTCTAGGCTCTATGGTAATGGCTTTTACCATCAATGTACGCTGTGCACTGATCTTCGCAGTTGCCATTCCGGTACTGTTCCTGGTTGTCTTTGTGATCATGTTTTTAAGTATCCCGCTTTTCAAAAAAGTACAGGGACGTCTGGATTCCGTCACCCGTCTTACCAGAGAAAACCTGACCGGTGTCCGTGTGATCCGTGCATTTTGCCGTGAAGCTGATGCCGTTGCGGAGTTTGACGAAAGCAATCTTGCACTTACCAAACTGAACGAATTTGTCGGAAAAATCTCTGCACTTTTAAATCCTGCAACTTATGTACTGATCAATATCGCAACAGTAATCCTGATCCAGACTGCAGGTGTACAGGTAAACCTCGGAAACATGCAGCAGGGTGAAATAGTTGCTCTTTACAACTATATGGCACAGATGATCGTAGAACTGATCAAGCTTGCGTCCCTGATCATCACCCTGAACAAATCCATGGCCTGTGCGGATCGCGTTGCCGGAATCCTGAAAGTCGATTCCACCATGACTTACCCGGACAAAGCTTCCTTACCGACTGTGGAAAGCAGTGACTATGCAGTCGCTTTTGACCATGTGAGTTTCTCCTATGCAGGAACCGGCGCACCTAGCCTTTCTGATATCACTTTTTCCGCAAAAAAAGGCTCTACGATCGGAATCATCGGCGGTACCGGAAGCGGTAAATCCACTCTTGTGGATCTGATCGCCCGTTTCTACGACGCAACCTCCGGAGTCATTACCCTCGACGGTCAGAATGTACAGACCTATTCCAGGCAGGAACTCAGGGAAAAAATCGGCGTAGTTCCTCAAAAAGCAGCACTTTTCCAGGGAACCATCCGCGATAACTTAAGCTGGGGACGGGAAGATGCCACGGACGAAGAAATGTGGGAAGCACTTACCACCGCTCAGGCTCGTGAAATCGTAGAGAAAAAGGACGGTCAGCTGGATTTCCGTCTGGAACAGAACGGCCGGAATCTTTCCGGTGGCCAGCGTCAGAGACTTACCATTGCCCGCGCCCTTGTGAAAAAACCAGAGATCCTGATCCTGGATGACAGTGCCAGTGCTCTTGACTTTGCCACAGATGCGGCACTTCGGAAATCCCTTCACCAGCTTGGTGGAAACACCACCACCTTCCTGGTATCCCAGAGAGCAGCCAGCATCCGCCAGGCCGATCTGATCCTGGTACTGGACGATGGTCAGCTTGCCGGAAAAGGAACCCATCAGGAACTGATCTCTACCTGCGAAACCTACCGTGAGATCTTTTTCTCACAGTTCCCGGAAGAGCGTACCAAATATGAAAAAGCGACTGGAAAGGAGGTCCTGGCATGAGTAAAACAGATACAACCGCCAAAAGCAAAAACAGCATGGCAACCTTTTTCAAGGTACTACGTTTCATTGGAAAATACCGTTTTCTTCTCGTATTAAGTGTGATCCTAGCAGCAGTCACTGTAATTTTGCAGCTGTATGTTCCCGTACTTTTTGGTTATGCCATTGATGAGGTCGTTGCTGCCCACGAAGTTGATTTTACAAGAATGGGATTCTATCTTTCCCGTATTCTTGTCATGATCGTATTTTCCGGCATTGCCACCTGGATCATGAGTGTCATCAACAACCGTATGACCTACCGCACAGTACAGGATATCCGTGCAAGATCCATCCGCCATATCCAGAAGCTTCCTCTGTCCTACCTGGACGGACACAGCACCGGTGATATCATCAGCCGTGTCATCGCAGATACGGATATTCTTTCCGATGGTATGCTCCTTGGATTTACACAGCTGTTTTCCGGTGTCATCACCATCATCGGAACCCTGCTCTTCATGTTCTCCAAAAATGTGTGGATCACTCTGATGATCATTGTCCTGACACCTGTAAGCTTTTTTGTGGCGAAATTCATCTCCTCCCATTCCTTCCAGATGTTCCGTGCGCAGAGTGATGCCCGTGGACGTCAGACTGCACTGATCGAGGAAATGATCGGAAATCAAAAAGTGGTTCAGGCCTTTGGTTACGAAAATCGTTCTTCCGAACGTTTTGCTGCGATCAATGAAGAACTCCGTGATGCCAGCCAGAAGGCTGTTTTTTACAGCAGCCTCACCAACCCGTCCACACGATGTGTCAACAACATCATTTACGCAGGTGTAGCTCTTGCAGGTGCCTTTCTGATCCCGGGCGGTCATCTGACTGTTGGTGGACTTTCCGTACTGCTGGCTTATGCAAACCAGTATATGAAGCCCTTCAACGATATCAGCTCCGTGATCACAGAGCTTCAGAACGCTCTGGCATGCGCTACCAGGATCTTTGATCTTCTGGAGGAAGAGCCAGAAAGCCCGGATCCGTCCGGAACTCTTGTCGATGTAAAAGGTGCAGTGGATATCCAGAATGTTTCCTTCCGCTACGAAGCGGACAAACCTCTCATTAAAAACTTTAATCTTCATACAGAACCAGGCAGACGTATTGCCATCGTAGGCCCTACCGGTTGTGGCAAGACAACTTTTATCAACTTGCTGATGCGGTTCTATGACGTCACCGGTGGAAGTATTTCCGTGGACGGAACCCCCATCACCGATGTTTCCAGACATGCCCTCCGCGGAAGCTATGGCATGGTTCTCCAGGATACCTGGATCAAGCATGGAACTGTCCGTGACAACATCTGTATCGGAAAGCCGGATTCTTCTGATGAGGACGTGATCCAGGCAGCTAAAATGTCCCACAGCTGGGAATTTATCCGCCGTCTTCCAAATGGCCTGGATACCATTCTTTATGAAGACAGCTTAAGTCAAGGACAAAAGCAGCTTCTCTGCATCACCCGTGTCATGCTGTGTCTGCCGCCGATGCTGATCCTTGACGAGGCAACCTCCAGTATTGATACCCGAACAGAAATGCTGATCCAGGAGGCATTTGACCGGATGATGCAGGGGCGAACAAGCTTTATCGTTGCACACCGTCTTTCTACCATCCGCAATGCAGATGAGATTCTTGTCATGAAAGACGGAAGCATCATCGAGCAGGGAAACCATGAAGAGCTTATGGCAAAAGGCGGATTCTATCAGAAGCTTTATAACAGCCAGTTTGTGCAGGTTTCTGAGTAATATAAGCTGATTTTAACCGAATCAGGCAACTGGCTAAATGCGGATCGCAAATATCCGCCTGACTTAAAATTCTCCGGAACACAGATTTTCTGTACCGGAGAATTTTTTTATACTGTATCAATGATATAAAAAAAATAAACATCTCCATATGATATCTATTTTGATATCCAGGATGATGTCTATTTTTATAAAACTATATTCAGCTCTTTTTATATTTTGTCCGAAGAAGCCATTTCTGATCGATCACTTTCAGTTCTTCTCCAAAACGGATGTGAAGCCTTACAGAACCCGGAAGCTGCTCTACATGCTCAATATTTCCGGTTCCGAATTTCGGATGACTGACATCCTCTCCGATCTCATAGCGTACAATACTGTTCTGAGTATTCCTGTGCTGCTGCTCTCTTCTGTAAGTATCCCGCACCGTTACAGTACGGTCATGGATCGGGCTTCGGAGTTTTTTCTCATAGTTGTGTTTCATCAGAGCTTCCCCTGCCTTATAATATGGCGTTGGTGCCGCACCAGTCAGGGAACAGCAGTATTTCCAGGCGCTTCCGTGGGTTCCGTGCTGCCACTGATACTCTGAGGGAATGTGAAAATTATACTGCATATAGTGAGCATATTCATGTTTGTAAAGATCCAGTCGGTCTTCTTTTTTCAGAGGATTTTTTACCGCATAGCCAATAAACAGCAGAGAAAAATGGAAATGCTCTTTTTCGTGGCAGCTGCCTCTTGTATAAGATCCCAGCAGATCCGGCTCCATGCCAAAAGTTATAGGGATCTTTGCTCCGTTAAGATGAAATTTTTTATCGAATTCTGCATAGAGACTTCGGATCTGAGCTGTAAGTATTGGAATTTCTTTCTGCAGGGCCTGTGAAAGTGTCTGATCGATCATTGTATCTGCAACTCCTTATCGTCACCTTTTGCAAATTTATAAAATGAACAATCGCTACTATATCATTTTTCGGAAAAAATGTAAACACCTGAAAAAAATTACTGTTCCAGTTCTTTCCTCACATCCGGGAACATTTCCACACAACGTTTCAGGATTCCCTGCATGTAGGCAATGGCAATTCCGTAATTGGTGATAGGAATCTCCTGATCCAATGCACATTTCTGACGGTAACGCATTTCTCTCTCATTAAGCATACATCCGCCACAATGCACGATCAGACTGTACTTCGTCACATCCTCCGGGAAATCTCTTCCGGAGGAATACTCAAATTCCAGCTCTTTCCCCGTATAATTACGGATCCAGCGTGGAAGCTTGACTGTTCCGATATCATCACACTGCCTGTGGTGGGTACATCCCTCTGAGATCAGGATCTTGTCACCGTCTTTCAGCCGGTCCAGTGCTGCTGCCCCAGCTGCCGCTGTCTTTAGATTTCCTTTAAATCTGGCAAACAGAATAGAGAATGAAGTAAGCCAGATATCTTCTGGAGTTTCTTCACTGACTCTGGCAAAGACCTGGCTGTCTGTGATCACAAGCTTTGGTTTTTTCCCCAGGGTTTCCAGTGTATTGGAAAGCTCATCCTCTTTGATCACGATGGCTGCTGCTCCGGCTTCCAGCACATCACGGATCGTCTGCTGCTGCGGAAGGATCAGACGCCCTTTTGGTGCAGCTTTATCTATGGGAACTACAAGAATCGCAAAATCTGATGGTTCAAGGAGATCCCCTACCAGACGCAATTTCAGTTCATCCGTTACTGCCAGCGAAGCGATCTTTTCTTTCAATTCGTAGATATTCTGACCGGTGGCGGCGCTGGCATAAATAGATTGCTCTGTGCTCTGGTTTTCATGATCCTGTTTCTGGCTGACACTCCTCTCTTTGACCGCACCCGCATGGGTATTCCGGTTTAAGTTATTATCTGAAGAAAGCCGGTTCCCATCTTTTGTTTTCAGCAGATCTGCCTTGTTATAAACAACCAGATATGGAATCTCCTTCTCTTTAAAAATATGGATCAATTCTTCATCCACACTGGTTTTTCCCACAGTGGCATCTACTACAAGAACTGCTACATCCACTCTGTTCAACACCTGTCTCGCCTTGCGGACGCGAAGTTCTCCAAGATGTCCTTCATCATCAATACCTGGTGTATCTATGATCACCACCGGGCCCATAGGAAGTAGTTCCATGGCCTTACTTACCGGATCTGTAGTAGTTCCCTTTACATCGGATACCACAGCCAGCTCCTGTCCTGTCACCTTATTTACGATACTGGATTTTCCTGCATTTCTTCTGCCAAAAAAACCGATATGTACACGGTCTGCTGACGGTGTTTCATTCATTCCCATAATTTATCCTCTTTTCTTTCAGCATCAGACAGGTCCTCATCCATTCCTGTTCCTATCAACCTGCTTCTTTTTGATTTTTCAAAAGCCGGACATTCCTTCCACTCTTATATCATAGTGTAGTATCTCTTTCAGCATTTCTTTTATCCAACTGTGTGGGACGTGTCATATTGAAATCATAAAGTCGATCCAGCTTTTTGATCTGATCCTGGATGATCTCATCATCATTAGGAAGATATAGCTCTCCTGTATGCATTTTTTCTCATTGAGCGCATGTCAGCACCTCCTTTTTTGCGTTTTTACAAAAATGATATTTTTTATGTTATCATATCCTATATTCACCTACAAGCATGAATTTTCTGAATAATCCGAGGCTTTTTCGTGAATCTGTTATATTTATATATAATCTACAGATTTATCTTCTGTCAACAGATTTCTGTATTTTTGCTATTCACAAAATCTTCCACCCTGTCGGATCACTTTATTTTTCTGCTCCGTTTCCAATTCTTCATCGGTAAAGATCAACTGGTACTCACTGACACCATTATATTTTATGAGATTTTTTTGCCAAACTTGGTATGGTCCGCCAGAAGATAGCTTTCCTCTGCATTGGCATACACGCAGCGTTTCACAGCTGCTTCGATCTCTCTAGTGGCCGATGCTCCAAAAGAGGCATCTACTGCACTGGCTCCAAAAAAAGCTTTGTCATAATAAAATCTGGATATATTTTTATTTTGTTATTTATGTGCTATTTTATATACAGAAACACCTATACTCATCTTTTACAGAAAGGATCTCGAATATGAAACCATTATCTTCATTTAAGCCACAGGCTGTTTTCAGCGATATTGACGGCACTTTACTAACCTCAGAACATGTGGTATCTCCGCTGACCAGTTCCGCCATTCATACTTTGACAGATCAGGGCGTTCTGTTTACTATTTCTTCAGCACGAAGCCCTTCCGGCATCCGTCCTATTATTAAAAAAAATGATTTCCATTGTTGTACCATTGCATTCAGTGGTGCACTAATCCTGGATGAAGATCAAAATATCCTTTACGAAAAAGGAATAAGCATTTCCGACGCTTCCAAAATCATTGATGTGATCGAAAAAAAATGTCCTCACGTGACCTGGAATGTTTTTACCTCAGAAGACTGGATCGTAAAAGACCGGACAGACCCTCATGTGATCCATGAAGAAACGGTTGTGGAAACTACCTCTATAGAGGGATCCCTTCAGTCTCTCTCAGATACGCTTATGGTAGATAAAATCCTGTGTATGTGCGATTCTGAATATATGTCACCGTCAGAAACACTTCTTCGCAAATATTTTCCGGAATTATCTATTGCAAGATCTTCCGATTCTCTTCTGGAGATCATGGCTGGCGGCATAAACAAAGCGGAAGCTGTAAAATATCTTTGTGATCTTCGAAAAATCCCTCTTACCAGTACTATTGCATTCGGAGATAATTATAATGATCTGGAAATGCTGGAGGCAGTAGGATGTGGAGTTTTGATGGGAAATGCACCTTCTGAGCTGCAAAAACATTTCTCTTTTGTAACAAAGAGTAATGATCAGGACGGGATTTTTCAGGCCTTTAAAGAATTGGGAGTTCTGAATTAAAGAATATTTATAACAAATAGAAAGTCTCTTCCAGAAGATAATTTTTTATCTGTACCTGTGAAAGAGACTTTCTGTATTTCAGTAGATATTATTTATTTCAGTGCCGTTCCGGCTTTAAAAGCATCGCCGACTTTTTCGCCAAGACGGATATATGCATTGTTGAACGGATCAAAAGTGATCGGTGCTACTTTTGCAACATCTACGTTTCCATTTTCATCCAGAACGCTCTCATCCACGCTGACATTTACGATCTCACCGATCAGCCGGCAGGTGTCTTTGTCATAGCTTTTCAGCTTACATTCTATACAGATTGGAAGCTCTTTGATAATAGGTGCATCTACTTTTTCAGATTTTTCTGCTGTAAATCCGGCTTTTACAAATTTATCCGGCTCTTTGTTTCCGGAAACAATTCCTACATAGTCGCAGGCTGTCATATGCTCCACATCTGCCATACTTACTGTAAAAGCGCCTTTTTTCAGGATGTTTTCAGTTGTTTTATGATTTTCACTGACACAGATGGAAATTTCCTTATCATCGCTGATTCCTCCCCAGGCTGCATTCATAACATCCGGTTTTCCATCTTCACCATATGTAGCGATCATTAATACCGGCTGTGGATAAGTGTAAGGCTTTGCTCCGAAATCTTTTCTCATGATCTTTCACTCCTTTATTGTATTGCCGTTACTTTTTATAAATTGACGTACAAGCTGCAGACCTCCCAGCGGAACACAGAATTTATCTCTGTGCTGACTGCATTGCTGATACGTTTCTTCCAGATCAAACCACTGTACCTCTTCTACTTCTTCCTTTTGAAGTGTAAGATGATCGATCTCTACCGGGTGATCGTAGATATAAACAAAAGCGATTTCTTCATCCCGGAATATTTTTCCATGAAATTCTCTGGCAAAAGATATGGGGAATTTTCCTGCAAACTGCAGATCAGCTGATTCCGCATGGATTCCCAGTTCTTCTTTCAGTTCCCGTAATGCCGATTCCATTGGTTCATCTCCCGCCTGTATGTGACCTGCAGATGAAGTATCAAATTTTCCAGGAAAGGAGTCCTTGTTTCTGGATCTTTTCTGAAGAAGGATCTCTGTTTTTTCATTCCTCCGACGGATGATCCAGATATGAGCAGTACGATGAGGGATTCCTTCTGCGTGAGCAATACTCCGTTCTACGATCTTTCCAGTGGGATTTCCGTTTTCATCTATGATATCAAATAATTCCATTTTTCTGCTTCTTTCTCATAAATTATTCTTTCTTAACCAAACCAATTTCATTCTAGCATGATTTCGAAATAGTTTCCAGTCTGTTATCAGAAAACATTCTATAGGGGATTACTTGATTCGGTCAAATATTACGATATATATAACGGATATTTATACAAACATATAAAAAGTGCCTGTAAACAATTCCTTGTTTACAGGCATAAAAAAACTCCCCCTGTTGGACTCGAACCAACGACACTGCGGTTAACAGCCGCATGCTCTACCGACTGAGCTAAGGAGGATTACTTAAATATTTAATTAAGGTTTGTACCTTAAAAACTACATACATGCCTGTTGATCGTTAATCAAACTCTTTGAATCAATTCTAACCTGCGTACCGATACTCCAGCGGTGGTCATCTCACGACTCCGTCGTTCGATGTCATTTGCTTCGCAAATGTTCAGTCTGTACCATAAATGGTTCTCCACAAGCAAGCTTGTTCCGCCCCATTTCTGTTACATCCTGCCCGCTTCCTCGGCTTGTTGGTCAAGCCCTCACCCGATTAGTAACAGTCAGCTCCATGTGTTACCACACTTC
>OBXX01000185.1_pt1 | contig 49634 bp, 38 predicted proteins | sample 1495441 | NCBI WGS metagenome assembly OBXX01 (sample SAMEA2580168, study PRJEB22360) | human gut metagenome | biome: human gut; feature: human-associated habitat; material: faeces | place: Denmark | collected 2008/2010 | reverse complement strand
TCGCGTGGCCCGCTTTGGGGGTCCCCTGCCATCCCGGCCCTGCCTCGGTGACGCCGAGGTGCAACGGCCAGTCGCCTTTGGAGGCAAGCAGACGGTAGGTTTCGACCATGGTGATCACATCATGGTGTTTTACGGAGATCTTGAAGTCATGGAAGCCGACGTCCTCGAACATGTGGGCTTCTTTCATGGCGGAGGCGACGAGCGCTTCCGGGGTCGGACCGCCGTATTTGGCGTACAGTTCCTTGTCTAGCGATCCTGCGTTCACGCCGATGCGCAGGGAGATGCCCGCATCGGTGGCCGCCTTGCAGATGGAGGGACCGACTTCGTCGAATTTGCGGATATTGCCCGGATTCACACGTACCGCGGCACAGCCGGCATCGATGGCCTGAAACACGTATTTGCTTTGAAAGTGAATGTCGGCGATGATCGGAATCGGCGATTTCCTTACGATTTCCGGCAAAGCGTCGGCATCATCCTGGCTGGGCACGGCCACACGCACGATGTCGCAACCGGCTGCGGTCAGTTCAGCGATCTGCTGCAGGGTCGCGGGAACATCGGCTGTGAGCGTATTGGTCATGGACTGCACGGAGATCGGCGCTCCACCGCCGACAGGCACCGGCCCCACCATGATACGGCGGGATTCGCGGCGCGGGTGCAGCGGACTTTCGCTGATGGCGGCTTCACCGGTCTTTCGGAACGGCTTTTCGATTTCTGGCATCGTCAATAATCCTTGTAAGTCAAAGCATCGTCGGCGGAGCCAACGAAACCACTACTGAGCAAACCACTACTTATTTATCAGTTCGTCGGCACGACGGCGAGCTTCATGTTCGAGTTGGCTCATTTCCTCCACGGATGCGAACAGCGGATTGCCTCGCATTTCACAGTCCATGTCGTCAAGCACCTCTTTGACGGTATCGACGATGCCAAGGTACGGTAGACGATGCTCCAGGAAGGCATGCACAGCCTGTTCGTTGGCCGCGTTCAGTACCGCGGTATGCTTTTCGGACGCCTCAAGGCAGTGGCGTGCAAGGTTTACGGCCGGGAACGCCTCATCATCAAGCGGTTCGAAGGTCCATGTGGCAGCCTTCGTCCAATCACAGGCCGCAGCGACATCGCCAAGTCGTTCCGGAGCGGAGAGTCCCAACGCGATCGGCAGCCTCATGTCTGGTGGCGAAGCCTGCGCAATGGTGGCGCCATCACGGAACTCGACCATCGAATGCACGATGGACTGCGGGTGCACGGTCACCTCGATGCGGCTTGGCGGCACGTCGAACAATCGGCTCGCCTCAATCACTTCCAAGCCCTTGTTCATCAACGTGGACGAGTTGATGGTTACGACCGGCCCCATATGCCAAGTCGGATGGTTCAATGCCTGCTCGGGCGTAATGTCGATCATTTGATTGCGCGTCCAACCGCGGAACGGACCGCCGGATGCAGTTACGACCAGTTTGGACACCTCGCCATGCGTGCCGGAACGCAGCGACTGCCAGATGGCGGAATGCTCGGAATCGACCGGGTTGATCTGCTGCGCACGAACCTGCGCGTCGAACAGCAGGTGACCGCCGGCCACCACGGATTCCTTGTTCGCCAATGCAAGCTGGGAGCCGGACCGCAGCGTCGCAATGGACGGCTCAAGACCAATCGAACCGGTAATGCCGTTGAGTACCACATCGGCACCGGAACCGGCCATATTCACCACGGCTTCGGATCCGGCGGTCACTTCGACATGTGTAGCTCCCGCCTGTGCCAGAGCATCACGCAACGGTTGCACGGCATGCTCGTCGAACACGGCCACGCCTGAAACGTGAAACCGCGCGGCCTGCCGGGCAAGCAGGTCCACATGCGCACCGCCGGCCGCCAAACCGACCACGTCGAAGCGATCGGGATGGCGTGAGATGACGTCGAGGCCCTGCGTACCGATGGAACCAGTGGATCCAAGAATTACGACTGTTGAAGTCTGCATAAGCTATGCGTTTTCTCCAGTGTTGATAGATGCGACAATCCGATGATCGACCGACGACAGTTGCCGATCAGTCATCGAATGTCGGGAAGGACAGATCGGGAATGTCGACGTTCAGGCCATGCGAATCACCGGGGAACAACGGCGAAACCTTCGATTCGTCCTTCTCCTCGGTCTTGCCCGCATCCTCCACAGTAGGGGCCTCAGGCTTCGTGGCGGATCCACTGGTTGGTGCGGGTTCGGGCGGGCTCACCCGGTGCCGCCGAAGGTGCGGAAGCGCTCGAAATGTCAATGGACGGAGGAACCGGCGTATGCTGGGCGGCCAACAACGAGGTCATGGAGCTTAGGTCGAGAGCGTCGGTGTTGACCTGTGGCACGCTCGGGACGGACAGATCCGGAACATACGGCGCAGACGAGGTTTCGGCCGGGGACGGCTCGTCAGTCGATTCAGCCATATGGGCCAAAGCGGCCAGCGAGGAATCGGCAGCGGGCTCAGCCGGTTTGTAGGCCGGGGCCGCAGGAGCGAAGCTCGGCGGCATATCAGAAACGGGAGCTTCAGCGTTCGCGTCTTCCTCGGCCTTGTTTTCCACGGAGGCGCGAGTGACGGACGGTTGGAATACCGGAGGTACGGATGGCGGGAGCGTCGCCGATGTCTCCGCCTCCGGCGTGCTGACGGGAGAGATGGCCGGGGCCGCGAAAATCTCACGTTCGGCCTTGTTAAGAGCATCGAACGACTCGCCCGGCTTCGAAGCCGTTTCGTCGTCATATTCCGTCGTCATCGCAGGCTTGGCGAACAGCGGAGCGATCAACTGGGTCTCCTTGGCATCGGAGGAGGCCGACGTCTGCTGCGAGGTTTCAGTGGGTTCGCCTACGAAATCGGCCACGCGGGCGTATGACTCCAGACGGGTCAGCAGCTGCACGCATGAACTCAGGTAATAGTCCACCTGACGTTCGTCATAACCCCGCTTGCCCTTGCGTTGCGTGAAGATCACGTTGGCGACGGACGTCGAATTCAGATCGACGAGATGCTTGGCATCCTCACGGGAGATCTTTTCGATGTCAAGTTCGGAAGCGGCTTTCGCCATGCTCTGGTCGATGATGCGGTCGACCTGCTTACGGTCGTAGGACGGCGCCTTCGGCTCCCCCGACTTGAAACGTTCGCCGGCCGCACGCTTGGCATGCTCGTCGAGCTGACGGTACAGCGCCTCGGTCTGGGCCTTCCAGGCCACCCGGCCATGCTGAGAGATCTCCCACGTGGTCTGCTTGTCGACTACGGCACGTTCCAGACGGGCCAGAGCCGCGTCGACCTGGGCAATCACATAACCGCCCTTCACCAGATCGAACGAGACATTCTGAATGTCATGCTGGGTCAGCTGAACGCCTTCGCTCTCATACAGCATGTGCGCACGCTCCAAAAAAGCGTCCACCTGCGCAGGGTCATATCCCCACTTGCGCTTTCCGGTGCGAGCGACTCCAGATGCGTTCCTACCGGCTTCAGGTTCCTGCGCCATTGGCTATCGACCTCCTACAGACAGTATTCAACGTCATTACTTTACGTGATTGATTCGACGCCCATGCGATTTCATGCAAAATGTCGCGGAAACAACACGCGAAACACGTCGGAACATACCTGCGGGGCTACACGTCGGAACATACCTGCGGGGTTCGCGCGACTCGCCCGACACGCGATGCACGACGCACCATACGGTACAGTAGAGCGTTGCGGGCGATTAGCTCAGTTGGTTAGAGCGCCACCTTTACACGGTGGATGTCGGGGGTTCGAGTCCCTCATCGCCCACGGTTTCCTGCAATCATCAGCGAATGAGCATTCTTTATTTTGCCCCGTAGGCACGTATCCCCTTACGGCAAGAGATTGTTCTATTGCCTGTTGTAATCGCATTTCTGGCACTGCGCCATCACATTGTCGCTGCTTTCCCGTTGAAAAATACCAGCCCATTTGCAGATATTCTGAAGAATCGGTACCACTGATTTTCCCCTGTCCGTTAAGGAATATTCCACCCTCGGCGGTATCTCATCGTATTGTTTGCGAGCAACAAGACCATCGTTGATGAGTTCCTTCAATGTGGAGGAAAGCACGGCATCGGTAACATTGAGCATTTCCTTGCGAATGGCGCTGTATCTCAGAACTCCCTTTTCATTCAGCACACAGATCACACGGGATTTCCATTTACCGCCGAACACTTTAAGCCCATATTCCAAAGGGCACCTAATGTCCGTCTCCATCTTCTTCCGGTACATTTCAACGCCTCCCGATTTTTCATCTTCACCATAGCATGATTACTTCGATGGATATAGTTACTATTAAATTTATAAGTAACTTATAAACTTCTTTATATCTTCCATTCGCTGAGTTAGCACGATATGCTCGAATCGCATCCGGAAAGGTGCAATGCAAGCAAAAACGCTGATAATCGGAAGGATTCATAATGAAGGTGCAAGCTTATCTTGAAATCACCATGGTCATCAATCCGGAAAACCGTCCGGCCGCGGCAAAGGTCTACACTGACTATCGTCAGCCGTTCCTTGACACCATCGAAGGTGCCCTGACAAAAGAGCTCCTTATTCGCGACGAGGACGTTCAGGTTATCCACGGTTTCGACAGCATGGAGCATGCAAAGGCATACCTCGAAACCGATTTGTTCAAGAACGATGTTTTCGTCGGGCTCAAGCCGACTTGGGCCGCTGACCCTGATGTGCGCTTCTACGAAGTTGCATAACCACACCTTTTGGCCCCTGTAGAGTTCCGTTGCCTATGTCACCGGCAACGGAACTCTACAGGGGCCAAAAATATTGTAGAAAACGTCCGTAACGAACAAGCCGACCTGTTCCATCAATGAAAAAATGGCTTGAATCCTATTGGAGTCAAGCCATGGAGCATCGTGTTCACGGTGCATGCCGCACTTGCGGCAGACACTCATTCGTCTGACGCACACCGCCCGTGTCGAGCGGAAGTCTTATCTGCCTTTGCCGAAGGCGCGCAGCCGGATACCGTTCCAATCGGAGCTTACGGTCAGCGGCGTCGCAGCATTCATGCCTGCGGTCTTGGCCGCGGACTGCACCGTGCTTGAGCTTGCGGCGCCCGGACGTCCCGGTTTCGGGGTCAACACCCACAACGGGCCATCATCGCCAAGAACCGCATACGCGTCGACGATGGTATCGGACAGCTCATCCTCGTCGTCGCCGTCACGCCACCAGATGATTACGCCATCGACAGCGGAATCATAGTCCTCGTCGACCAGTTCCTCACCGGTCAGTTCCTCGATCTTGGCGCGGATCGAGTCGTCCACATCGTCGTCCCACAGCCATTCCTGTACCAGGTCGCCGGCTTGGAAACCGAATTCTTCAGCGTTATCAGATGCCGTTTGGTTCACGTTCGCCAATATACCAACACAGCTCGAACATATACGTTACGAACGCTGGAATTGCTCACTGTTCGAGATTGCATCCGCACGGATTGCGCCTCTACGATCCGATCACCCGCTATTCGGCCTTGCACCCCGAAAGAGATGAGCCTTTCCCGTCGCGGATGGCGATCAACGCCTGATATGCCTCGTCAAGGGTCGAGACCTTCACCACATTGAGTCCGTCGGGAATATGGCCTACCACACCGTCGCAATTGGATTCGGGCGCCAGGAACCAGGTGGCCCCGTCACGTTTCGCTCCGAGCATCTTCAGGCGGATGCCACCGATCGCACCGACCTTGCCCTGATCATCCATCGTGCCCGTTCCGGCGATGATATTGCCACCAGACAGCCGTTCGCCGGAGATCTTGTCAATCAGACCCAACGAATACATCATGCCGGCGGAAGGCCCGCCGATATCATCGACATGCATGGTGACCTTCGCCTGTGAGACGTCATAGCCCTTGTCTTTGAGGAAGTTCAGGGCCGCGGTGGTGGCGGAATCCTGCGAAGAAGTCATTTCCTTTTCGCTGCTGCTCTTGTATTCCTCGGTAGTCTGTCCGACCGGAACCACGGCCTCGCGCGGCATCACCGTGGTATGAGAATCGGCCCAGCCCCACAGCGCCTGCGCATTGGTGACGGGATATCCCGGCACGCCTGAGGCGTTGACGGTCACCAGCAACAGCTGACCGGAATCCTTATGGGTCTTGACCCCCGATACGGCGATGACCTGCTTGCCGCCGGACTCGCCAAGCACGTTCTGCGTAGGGCCGGGCGTTTCGACCACATAGGCACTGGGCAATACCATCACCAGCACACACAGGACCACGGTGAACATTCCCGTGAGATAGCGCCATGAACGGGCCGCGAAGAAGCCATCCACGCGCTTGCCGATGCGGTTGAGTGTGCTTTTGGCGTGAAGTTGACGTGTTACATGCATATTGGGCATACCTCCCATAGTATGGAAGCATCTGAACTTAAGAAAAACATGCAGAAAGCAGGGAACGGCATGGACGAGAATGCGATCCGCCAGTGGCTTATCGAGTGCTTTGGTCCGATTCAAGGTGAAATGGCTTGGAATCAGCTTTCCAACCTTCCCGATGAGATTCGCGAGCAGCTGCTCAGCCAGGACCCCAGCAAACTGCCGAATCCGGCCGAAGTGCAGTCCCTCATGCAGGCCTTCACCGCCGGAGGTCTCAATACGATGGGTGACATGCAACGCACGGTCGAGGAGGGCCCGATCAATGTGAAGCTGGCGAAATCGCTGGCTTTGCAGCAGGCGAACGACTCCGGTTCCGAAGGCAGCGTCAGTGCCGGCGACGGTGAAATCGCACGCAAGGCGATCAGCGAGGCGAATCTGTGGCTCGACACCGCCTGCGAATTCAACCCGGCTCCCGGCGAAACGCAGGTACTGACCCGTGCAGGCTGGGTCGAAGGCACCATTGACGCTTGGGCGCAGTTTGCCTCGCCCGTGGCCCAGTCCATGAACGATGCCCTGGCCTCCGTAATCGCCGACCGTCTGGGAGGCGCCGTCCAAGGTGAAATCGCCGGCATGTTCGCCGGACCGGTGCCGATTCCGATTCCGGAAGGCATGAAGGATCCGGAGCAGCTGATGAAACTGCTCGGCAACACGTCCTTCGCCATGCAGCTCGGGCGCGCCGCCGGAGATCTGTCCCATGAGGTGCGCGGTAGCTTCGACCAAGGCATCGCACTGCTGAAGAATCCTTCCGGCGCGTTGATTGCGCAGAATGTCGTGGAATATGCGAAGTCGCTCGACATCGATGTGAACGAGGTCATGGCGTTCCTGGCATTGCAGGAGCTGGCCCATGCCCGCCTGTTCGCCGCCGTGCCGTGGCTGATGCCGCGTTTTGAAGCGTTGATCGGCAAGTATGCGCGCGGCATCGATATCGATCTCGATGCCATGGAGGAGCAACTGCGAGACGCGGGCACCATGGATCCGGAATCGATGGCCGATGCAGTCAATCTCACCAAGGTCGGCATTCCGGACACTCCGGAACAACGGCAGGCGATGGCTTCGTTGGAGACGCTGCTGGCCCTGGTCGAAGGTTGGGTTGACGCCGTGGTCTGGCGCGCCGGCATGGCCCACATTCCGCATATCGAGCAGCTTCGCGAGATGCTTCGCCGTGAACGCGCCATCGGCGGTCCGGCCGAACGCACCTTCGAAAATCTGCTGGGCATGCAGCTGCGACCGAAGCGCATGCGCGAAGCGGCGGCACTATGGGAGAGCATCGGAGCACAGGAAGGCCCCGAGGCTCGCGACGCGAAATGGTCCCATCCGGATCTGCTGCCGCAGTTGCCCGGTAACGACGCGTTGACAGGCGCGGCATCGCAGGTCGGCCATCCCGCTGAATCCGCCAACCCGCCCGCAGACAGCGAGGCGGAGAACAACGCTCCGGCCCCGGAGTCCGGCACCATCGACTGGGATGCGGAACTCAGCAAGCTTCTCGACGAGGAGCAGGGCGACGGCGGAGAGCGGGAAGAACAACAGTAAGACCTTCCGCCAATTCAGGACACGTCAGCTCAGGAACCGGCTGACCCGACGGCCTCGACCATCGTTGAGGCCGTCTTTGGAGCGTGCATACGACAGATGCAGGGTGTCTTCGGCGCGAGTCACGCCCACGTACAGCAGACGTCGTTCCTCCTCCAGCTGATCGCCGTCCTGCGGCGAACCGTATGGCAGGAGTCCTTCGGAACAGCCGATCAGGAACACATGCTTGAATTCCAGGCCTTTGGAGGCATGGATGGTGGAGATGGTCACACCGTTCATGTCCGAGCCGACACCCAACGCCTCCAACATGGCCAGACGCGTCTGCGCGTCATCGGCGAGCGCGGAGTTCTGCCATCCGCTATCCCGACGCATGCGATAGCGCAGATGCTGTTCCTGCAATGCCTTGCAGAGGATCTGTTGCTGTGCGTTGATGCGGGTCAGAATCGCACAGTCGGAAGGAGATACCCCCTGCGAGGCGAGTTTGGCTATGCGCATGGCCACGCCCTGCGCCTCTTCCGTATCGCTGGCGTATACGGTCTGTGTGACCCTCGGGCCTTGTTCCCGACCGGATTGCAGTACAAGATAGTCGTCCCGCTGCGGTGACGCTTTGAGTACTCGATTGGCGTAGTTCACGATCTGCGGTGTGGAACGATAGTCTCTGTTCAGGCTGATATCGGCCGAAAGCGGGCCGAATTCACCGGCGAAGTCGAGCAGACTGTAGCTACTGGCCCCAGCAAACGAATAGATGGTCTGCGCGGGGTCGCCTACCACGCAAATGTTGCGGTTGCCGCTCAGCCATCGTGTCAGCAGGCGATGTTGCAGTGGCGAGACGTCCTGGTATTCGTCGACGGTGAGCCATCCGATGGATGAGCGGATGGCGGCTGATGCTTCGTCATAGCTCTCCAGAACATGGCATGCGATGAGCAGGATGTCGTCGAAGTCGATTTCGCCGCGCGCCGTCTTTTCGGTTTCGTATGCCTGATACACGTCCGTGAACTGATCGGGTTCAAGCCCTGCCGGAGGTTGTCGATGCGTGGCTGCGCACACGCGTTGGTAGTCGTTCGGTGCGACCAGGGAGATCTTGCACCAGTTGATTTCCGCCTGTAGATTGCGTACCGTTTCGTCATCGACCTGCATGGTGGTGACTCTGCGCAGCGAACGCGCCACTAATTCCCTTGGCTGCCTGCTGATGTGCGGAAACGGTCCTTCGCACAGGTCGGGCCATACGCGACGGATTTGATGCAATGCCGCGGAATGGAACGTTGCGGCCTTGACCGCGCCGTCGACTTCGAGTTGCGACAGTCTGGAACGCATTTCCGCTGCGGCCTTTACGGAGAAGGTCACGGCGAGTGCACGCCGTGGATCCCATTCGCCGGTGGCGCATGCATAGGCGATACGGCGCGTGACGGTACGGGTTTTGCCCGCCCCTGCGCCTGCGATGATGCGTACGGGTCCGTTCACCGTCGTGGCCGCGGCCCGTTGCGCATCGTCCAGCCCTTCAAGAATCGTCTCTGCGGATGCGTCCATATGCACCATTGTGCACCCTCGCATGCCATGGAGGTCATCAACGTCGGCAAGTCGGTGTTGTTTTACGCCTTTACGCCTTATGTGTATTAGTGTTGACCTTGTGACCGAACGAAGCAAACTCATGATGGCCGCCCTGACGAGCGCGGCGATGCCGAATATCGCCGTGGCGGGCGTACGTGGCAGCGAACAGACCAATTCGACCGACGAGGGTTGCGGCATCGATCATGCCGTGGTCCAGGACGCCGCCGGCAAACTGTATGATGTTTTCGCCTCCAACACCGTGGCTGGCCGTAAGCGTCTCGCGGGGCGTGTGCGTGCCGCGCAGACGTTGCATCAGGCACGTGAGCTGGCCGGTCTGGGTTTCGATCTCGATCACGTCATCGCGTTTTCCAATGGCGATCTGGAACGTTCCGCCACTGGGGACACCACGGTCATGGTCGCCATGCATCATGTCGGTCAGGCCCGTTCCTTGGATTTGCTGACGCTGGACGATTGTGCCGGCGTAGGCACCGCCTTGGGTGCGATCCATCGGTTGCGGCCCACCTTTCTGCAGGAGGCGAAGTATCCCGCGTTCACGACGGGCCAGATTCGCGCCCAGCTGACCGCTTGGATCAAAAGGCTTCGGCAGGCGGGCCACGTTCCGTCGGAAATCACTACGAGCTGGTCGAACATTCTTGAGACCGACGGCCTGTGGTCGTTTACCACCTGTCCGGTGCATGGCGGTTTCCATGACGGCGATTTCCTGTTTTCCGGATCTTCCATCACTGCGATCACCAACTGGCAGGATATGCAGATGAACGATCCCGCCCGCGACCTGGCTTGGATCTTCGCCAAACTTGATGAGAACCATCGCAATGCGATGCTGTCTTCGTATGGTCGCATGTTGGGCAATCGTCTGGATGATTTGATCATGCTACGCGCCAATCTGTGGCTGCAGATGGAACAAGTCGGCGATTTCATCTCCGCATTGAACCAGGCCGATAGCGCCAAGATCATGCAGTTCAAGGCGCAGGTCGAACGTCTTGCGCACCAATTGGGCGTCGCTACGGCCAAGACGCGCACGCAGTCGGCCCCGCGTTCGCAGGATGACCGCAACGGCGACCGTCCACCGAGCACCATCACCGTCGGTACGCTGCTGAATGAATCCGAACGTCGTCGTGAGGCGGCGCAGCGGTCGCTCATCAATGATGATACCGGCGAAACCGATGTCACCGGCGAACGTCATATCGAGGCGACTTCCGAAGTCGAGGATGATTCCACCGGCGAGTTCGACGTGACCGGCAACCTCGATCAAACTGGCTCCGCACAAATCCAGGCTTCCGGAGATTCCGTCGATGATGCGACCGAGGCTTTTGACGTCACCGGCGGCCAGCATGCCGATAACGGTCCGGCGGCGCCGATCAGCACGTTCATTCCGGAGCATTCCGCGAAGGAATTGCATGATACGATGCCATCTTCCGCCACTATCGTCATCAATGGTCCGGCCGGTGATGACGACACCAACGAGCAGACGATTCCGCAGGAGCACAGCGATGCCGCCACGATGATCATTCCGCTGTTGCAGCGTGACGAGGCCACCATGCAGCAGGCTCAGGCCAGGATCGACGGTCAGGACGTCTCCGACGCAACCGGCGGGAATCCACAGGTACAATAAATGCCAGCGCCGGGCAATACGGCATGTGCATCATCACTACTCACAAGGAGCATCATGGATATCGAATTGGGCATTCAGAACGTGGCACGCACCGTCACCTTCAGCACCGAGGAAAGCGCCGAAGCCGTGAACACCGCCATCGCCGATGCCGTGGAGCATGGCAGGACCATCGATCTGACCGATGACAAGGGCCGCCGCATCGTAGTGCCGGCCGGATCCCTCGGCTATGCCATCATCGGTTCCGAAACCAAGCATGCCGTAGGTTTCGGCAATCTCTGATTCATGTACGGTTTTTCGGATGCCCGTTGGCGAAATTGCCGGCGGGCATTTTCATTTACGCACCGAATAGCGGCAGCACGCCTCGACGGACGATCTCACGCACGGTGTCCTCATCGGTGAGGTTCTCCCCCAGCTCGTTCGGTTTGCCCTTGCCATGCCAATCCGAACCGCCGGTCACCAACAGATCATGTGCCGAAGCGATTGCCAGCAACCGTTCACGCTGTTGCGGAGGATTGCCGCGATGCCACACTTCCAGACCATCCAAGCCTTCCGCGATCAGGCTTTCGATCTGTTCGTCGGACAGCAGCCGCCTGTTGCGGCTCAGATCCCCCGCATGGGCGATTACCGTAACGCCACCGGCGGCCTTCACCGCGGCGACCACATCATGCGTAGTCGGCGAAGGCGTGGGAATATAGTACTTGCTGGAAGTGCTCACCACGCCGGCGAACGCTTCGGAACGGGTTCGATACACGCCGGCCGCCACCAGCGCATCGGCGATATGCGGCCGGCCGATGGTGGTGCGCATGCCTTCATGCGCCTGAACCTGTACGCTGTGCCACGTAATCGGATAGTCCTCGGCGATATGCTCCACCATGCGCTTGGTGCGCCGTAAACGCGCAGCCCGCGTATTGGCGAACATCTCACGAATCTGCGCATTGTCGGGATCATACTGGAATGCCAGCATGTGTACGGAGATCCGATTGTCGTCGGCGGTGATTTCCGTACCGCGCAGCAACGGCAGTTCCGCCCATGTCGCGGCCCGTTGCGCATCCGACCAGCCGGCGGTGGTGTCGTGATCGGTGATGGCAACACCCTGCAATCCTCGGGATTTCGCCTGTTCGAGCAAGGTGCGCGGCGTTTCCGTACCGTCGGAGAACACGGTATGGCAGTGAATATCCCAGCCGACGACAGGCGGTGCGGCAATACCAACGTGAGTCATATCACCATCGTAAGCTGATTGGCAGCATAACATGGCGCAAACCAGCCGGTTTGTGTCGCAAACGACCGTTACAAGGATTGACGTATGAGCGAAATCGACTACAACAAGCCACGCGGGTGGCGTCATGGTGCCACTTGGACGTATCTGATCATGCTGCTCGCCTCGGCCGTTGCACTGGTCGTATCGTTCGTGCTGTCGGCCGAGACGCTCGAACTGGCTCGTAATCCCGGGCAGAAGCTCAACTGCGATGTGAACGCGGTACTGTCATGCTCGACCGTCGCCGAATCCTGGCAGGCGGAAATCGTGAAGTTCGCAGGATTGAGCTATCCGAACGCGTTCTTCGGCATCGCCGCGGAGTCGGTGTTCGTGACGATTGCCGTAATCGGCTTGACACGGATCGCCGTGCCGCGTTGGTTCGCGATCTGCACGTGGCTGGGCGGACTCGCGGCACTCGCCTATTCGTACTGGCTGACCTCACAGTCGTTGTTCGTGATCAACGCACTGTGCCCGTGGTGCTTGGTGCTGATGTTTTCCACGACCGTTCAGTTCATGGCGCTCTCGCATGCGACTGCGGTCGTGCAGGAGCTGCCGATGAACCGCGACGGCGTGCGTACATACTACCGTCTCAACATCGATCTGATGATCGACGCCGTTTGGCTGGTCGCCCTCGTCGTCATCATCCTCGTCAAGGACGGCCCGATGCTGTTCGCCTGAGCTTACAGCAATTCCACTTTGCCGACGATCGTGGCGCTGCCCGTAAGCGTCACGTCATCATCGGTCACGTCCACGCGTAGGGTGCCGCCGCGAACCGTGATGGTCCAATGGTCGATGCCGGTTTTGGAACGCAACGTAATCGCCGTGGCACACAGGCCGGTACCGCAGGAGAGCGTTTCGCCGCAACCGCGTTCGTTCACGCGCATGGTGGCCTCCCCTTCGTCGTCGCCTTCGCTCTGCTCGTCGATGCGCACGAATTCCACGTTCTGGTCGGTCGGAATCTCGGGCGAGACCACCGGCTTGGCGACCAGGTCAAGCTCTTCCACGGTCGGTAGCGAGGCGAACGCATCCTCGATCACCGCGACCACATGCGGGTTGCCCATGTCCACGAACGTGCCGCGCGCCGAACCGGCGGTTCCGGGAACCGACCCCTCGTCCCCGTCGACGTCGCCTCGCTGCCATGAGCCCATTTCGACGCGGAACACGTCCTTGCCGAGTCCTTCCACCTCGCCGAGCGACGTCAGGATCTTCACGCCGGCGCGCGTACCAAGGCGGAACGGTTCGCCACCGGGCCGGTCGGCGAGCCCTTGCCGTTGCGCGAACAAGGTGATCGCACGCGTGCCGTTGCCGCACATTTCGGCCAGGCTGCCGTCCGCATTGCGGTAATCCATGAACCATTCGGCTTGGCCCGCGGCGCAGTCGGCGAGTTGCGCCTCCTTCAGGTCGGACACATCCTGCGGGTGCGCAAGGCGGATCAGCCCGTCGCCGCCAATGCCAAAATGACGGTCGCACAGGAACCGAACTTCGTCGGCGGTCGGCTCGTATCGGCCGTCGGGATCCGCATAGACCACGAAATCATTGCCGGTGGCGTGCGCTTTGTAAACAATGCTGGGGATACTCATACCGATTCACTGTACACGCGGTAGGCTATGTGAAGACGTCATGACGGGAAGATGGGAGGAATCATGACTTCGACGGCACCGATCGGCGTGTTCGACTCCGGCTTGGGCGGCATCTCCGTGGCACGTGAGATCCGCAAGGGTATGCCGAACGAGCAGGTGCTGTACTTCGGCGACTCCGCCAACGCCCCGTATGGCACGAAAACACCGGAACAGGTGCGTGATCTGTCGTTCGCCATCGTCGAGCGTTTCGTGCAACAAGGCGCGAAGGCGATCGTAATCGCCTGCAATACCGCCACTTCCGCGGCTGCGGATGCCTTGCGTGACGCGTATGACGTGCCGATTATCGGCATGGAACCGGCATTGAAACTCGCCTGCGAGCGCGGGCAGGGGCAACGGCAGCGCGTAATCGTCGCGGCGACGCCGCTCACCTTGCGCGAACGGAAATTCGCGGTGTTGATGGACCGTTTCAAATCGGATCATACGATTTTCCCGCAGCCTTGCCCCGGTTTGGTGGAAATCGTCGAACAGGGCCGACTCGACGATCATGATCTGGTGATGCGCACATTGCATGATTATTTCGACCGGTATGATCTGTCAACGATTGATTCGGTGGTGCTTGGCTGCACGCATTTCGTGTTTTATCGTGATTATTTCCGCGAGTTGCTGCCGGATTCCGCTGCGATCATCGATGGCAACCAGGGTACCGTCCGTCACCTGAGCGTCGTTCTCGAATCATTGGGCAAACTCGCTCCGGACCAAGCCGTCGGTGGAATCGAACTCGCCAATTCCGACACTTCCGAACGAATTGCCGAATTAGCCGAGGCTCTTCTTCATCGCTGAACGCGAATGTCCCCAATACGCGCGTAAAGTCGTGGGAACGGACGAAAGGACGGCATCCATGACGAACAAGACGGCGATGATCGATGTTGGCGGTGGCTTCCGGGCAATCTTCGGAGCGGGCGTAATGGATCGCATGATGGAGGACGGCATCAGCGTCAACCACTGCTATGGCGTCTCCGCAGGCAGCGCGAACATGGTCTCCTTCATCGCCGGGCAACATGGACGCAACCATAAGTTTTACACGGAGTATGCGTTCCGTAAGGAATATGCCAGCTTCGACAGTTACATCAGAAATCACAATTTCGCCAACCTAGACTATGTGTACAGCACGCTGAGCAATCATGACGGCGAATATCCGGTCGACTATGAAGCCTTCGAGGCGAATCCGACCGGTTTCACCGTCGTCGCCTGCAATGCGGAAGACGGTTCGGCCAAATATTTCGACAAGTCGGATGTCGGCTACGACAATTTCGACATCATGAAGGCCTCTTCCGCCGTGCCGGTCGCCTGCGAACCGTATGTGATCGACGGCATACCGTATTACGATGGCGGCATCGCTGACCCGGTGCCGGTGCAGAAAGCGCTGGACGACGGCTACGACCGTGTGGTCGTGGTCCTCACCCGGCTGAAGAATGTGCTTCGCGAGCAGAAGAAAGACATCGGGCCGGCCAGAATCCTGAAACATATTCATCCGGCTGCGGCCGAACGCCTGCTGAACCGCTACCGGACGTATAACGACGAGGTCGCATTGGCCAAACAGTATGAGAGGGACGGACGTGTGCTCATCCTCGCGCCGGAAAGCCTATACGGACTGAGCACATTGAGCAAATCGTTCGAAGGACTGGAACGCATGTACCGCGCCGGCTACGCCGCAGCCGAAGCCATTCCCGATTTTCTCAACAGCTGACGGGCGGACGCCGCACTCCCCTGCCACCCTTCGGGCAGGCGACGCTGACTCTCCTTCAGCCTGCAAGTATGTTCCTTCAGCCTGCAAGTAATGTGTTGCGCCTGTTCAACGGACTTTTCGTAACGTAAGGATTGTCCACGATGAAGAATCGGCGCAGCCGCTCTGCCGCCTTGCTGATGCCGATTCTCGGGGACGCCGCGATACGCTCGCCTTCCAGCAGGGCATTGCGTTCCAAATACAATGGAGCCGTGCTCAGGTCATGCCCGTACAGTTTCAGATCGATGCCCATGGCCTGACACAGTTTTGCCGGACCGTTCGTCAAATCGACGTCCTTGCGGTTGCCGACGGCTGTGCGGCTGCCACTTCGATTCGAAAACCGCCGCTCCCGCATGATTTCGATGCCCTGCACCGGTTCAACGGCACGAATCAACGCTCCCGCGCCGAAGCCGTCATCCCCCGCACTGACATTGAAACAGCGATGCATGCCATAGGAGATATAGACGTATGCGCGTCCGGAAGGGCCGAACAGCGCCGCATTGCGTTCGCTTCTGCCGTGAAAGGCGTGACTTGCCGGATCGTTCTGATCGTAGGCCTCCGTCTCCACGATGCGGGCGGCCGCGATACCGCCATCATCGAATTCACGGATCAACAGACAGCCAAGCAATCCAATGGCCGCCTCATCGGCCGAACCGGACAATATGTCATTCGGGAAATCCCGTGACGCCATACACTTCCTCATGCAGCACCGCCTTTCCGCATGTTTTTTCGTACGCTTGTTCATACGTTTTGCATTGCCGTAGAACGGCCTCGCGTGGTGAAACAGCTTTCATGATAGGTCGGGCGCTACGATTACGCCGACCGCATGCGTAACGGTTGGATTGCCATTCGTTGGAACGCCATCCATTGGCCTGCATATAAGCTGATGGTATCAGGAATCTTCAGAATCAAGGGAGACGCATATGCGCATAAGAACGGTGACAAACATCGATTTCGGCAGTGACGACAACCTGCTGTTCCTAGGATTCCACGGTTTCGGCAACGACGAAACCGAAATGATCCGCATCATCGAAGCACTCTACGACGGCTCCGACCATGAACCGAACTACATGTCATTCCGCGGCACATACAGCAGACCGTTCATCGGCAACAATCATTGGTACCCCGACGGCTGCTCCACGGAAGAACGCCGCCGCGAATGCCATGATGTTGGCGACGCCGTCATCGAACTGCTGCGCTCGCCCGCGTACGTACGGTTCCGTAAAGTGTTGATCGGGTTTTCGCAAGGCGGCTATCTGTCGTACCGCATGGTGTTGGAACACCCCGATTCGTTTGGCGCCGCGATACTGATGAGCCCGTCGTTCAAAGGTGAAGAAGGCTCTGCACCCGTTACCGGCCGCACACGGTTTGCATTGTGTTATGGACGTGAGGATCGCACGATTCCTGCCACGGACCAGCACACCGCACGGGCCAAACTCGAGCAGACCGGCAATCTCACGTATTTCGAGTATCCCGGCATGGGCCATGGCATCTGCGATGCCGAAATCGCTGACTTGCGTAAGTGGCTGGGGTTGTGAGGGGGGTGGGTGTGAATGTGCAGTTGTGTTGTCCGTTGGGGTCACGGTGCGCGTTTGGGAGTTAGCGGTACGGCACACCTCTAACGCTTAAAAGCTGAATTCAATCTTCAAACAGCATCGTCGATGACTCGCATCCATCCCGCCGTATGTCGGACCAAATTCAACTAAGGAAAATTACGGGGAACGGATGAGCTACCGTTGACTTTCTGCTCTGTTCAATTCGACTGCTCCTCCGGCAAATACTTTGGAAACGCGTCACGGTACTGTTTCGGGGTCAATCCATAACACTCCTGAAATCGCTTGTGGAAATAACTGGGGCTTTGGAATCCCACGGCTTTCCCAACCTGAGCCACAGTGTCGTTCGTCGTGAGCAGCAGTGCCGATGCCTGACGTAGTCTGATCTCATTGATGAGAGTTCCAAGCGTTTTGCCGGTCTTGGCTTTTACGAGCCGCATCAAATATCCCGAACTATAGCCGGTTTGTTGCGCGATTTGATCAATATTGATATGCACAAAGTCGTCTTCGATATACTGCTGAATTTCTGCGATTAGTGGAGACAACATCACAGCCTGCGTGGACAGGAACTGACCGAGATAGTGCAAACACTCAAGAAACACGCCCATCACGCCGTAATCCAGCAACCTTTGCGGAGAGGATCCATATTGCGTGATGAGTCTGCTGATTGCGGATTCCAGTTGAGGGGAATCACCCGGTAGAACAAGAATGTATTTCCTCTGGCATTCAGCCTCATCAAGCCAACGTCTCACGGGCTCTTCTTCGTCGAACGCAGCCGTCCGGCATCGTTCCAGCAGTGGAGGGGCCGCCAATATATCCGTTTCCATAGGGCACTCCTCGTCATCCTGCAGAACTGGTGATATCACATGGCGCACTCCAGGACGGATGACCATGGTCCCGCCTTCACCGACGCATTCGATTTTGCCTTCCACCCAAAACATGACGTCTCCGCTGAGCACATGAGTGATTTCAACATAGTCATGGAAGTGAGGTTTTGAAGCATGATTGAGATTATGAGCCACAATACCGAACCCGTCCTCTTCATTGATATGCCCAATTGCCTGCGCGACGGTTGAAAACGATGTGAGCGTCGCCTCATGCAATGAATCTGCATATTCGATGGCCAGCCCCGTATCACTGAAGTCGACGTAACGAATAAAATCGCCAAGATTACGTTGTACCACATTTTGAATGTCTATATGAGGAAGATTCTCATATCTTTTATCAGCCATTATTCTTCTCCGATATACATCATTATTGAGCACATTGAAGTCACTGCAAAGAACAAATCCTACTTTACTTTGGATTTTGACAGCAATGTCAACGAAAAACAATGTCGTTTCTGAGGAGTTTTATTATGAGCACAAAACGGACGACCATAGGTGTTCTTGCCTTAAGCACAATCTCACTTGCCGGTATTTTCATCACTCCAATCATCGGACTAGTTGCGCAGGCATTCCCTGACGCATCGCTGAGTATCATTCAGATGATCGTTTCGGTTTCCACACTTACCGCGCTGGTGGGCGCATGGGGAACCGGAAAACTTGTTCAATTGTTATCACGCAAGACAGTTGCGATGATCGGCGCGGCAGGCATCTTGATTTTCGGTTTGCTGCCACTCATCGCACATACCAATCTGACCATAGTGATCGCACTGTCCAGCTTGATGGGTATTTGTCTCGGTTTCATCAATAACACTTTGCCGGCTTTCATCTCGGATCATTACGATATGGAAGCTCGCCAAAGCATGATGGGACGTCAGGTTGCCTTTGCAAGTATTGGCGCGATGGTCTTCATTTATGCAGCCGGAATGTTGGGAAAGATTTCCTGGTACCACGCCTACCTTGTATACGCTTTCGCAGCCGTCATTCTGCTGATCATCTGCTTCACCCTGCCGAGAGACAAAGTCAGCGACGCTAAAGGCATATCTTCGAAATTCTCCTTAGCCGAAGCGATGACCCCGAAAATCTGGATGCTGGTCATAGTAGGATTCTTCTTCCTGATTGCCAATAACGCCTATAGCAACAATCTGGCCTTACTAGTCGAGCAAAATGGTCTTGGCGATAGCGGCACCACAGGTCTAGCAACCACCATCGGTCAGCTCGGCGGCCTAATCGCAGGCCTACTCATCGGTCGTCTCGCAAAATTCGCAGCCAACCATCTAATGATGATTGGTTTCATCATTGAAGGTACGGCTCTGCTGATCATCGGCATGGCCACTTCTCTGCCAGAACTCTTCATCGGTTGCTTCCTCGCAGGAGTCGGTCTCAGCGTCTACTATGCTCAGGCTCCATTCCTCGTCACCATATTGGAAAAGCCGTACCTTATTCCATTAGGCATCGCCGCAATGACCACTGCGAATGCTCTCGGCGGCTTCGCCAGCCCTGTTCTGGTGAATGCAATCAACAGTTTGATGGGATCGACCGCATCCGGCGCAATGTATATCGGCGCAGCAATGGCCTTGATTATTGCAGTCATACTGGGCGTAACCAACTATCAGAAGCATTGCCTTGAATCCATTAGCGACCACGAAACACAGAAGTGAAGGAAACCAAATCTATGAAAACCCAACAAATCAATATCCGAGACCCTTTCATCATGCCCATTGGCGACCGATTCTACATGTATGGAACGCGTGCCAACCAAGTGTGGGGGCGGATGGATGGATTTGACTGCTACGTGAGCAACGACCTTGAACAGTGGGAAGGACCTTACGAAATATTCCATCGTTCCGAAGATTTCTGGGCGTATCGAGCGTTTTGGGCTCCCGAATGTTACCATCGCGTAGGCAAATTCTGGCTGGTCACAACGATGGCCGGATCAGACGGCCGTAAATCCGTTAACCTCCTTGTATCGGATTCCCCATTGGGACCATTCGATTATGTGCGCCGCCTAACGGACCCGAGCCAATCATGCATTGACGGCACTCTGTATAGCGAGGACGGCAGAACTTATCTCGCGTATTCGCATTCCTTGGAAGATATGCCGCAGGGAGACATGGACGCCATCGAACTGTCCGATAATCTGATGGAAAACATTGGTGAACCATTCACGCTGTTCCATGCTTCCGACGCTCCTTGGAGTACACCGGTGCCATTCGCCAAAGCGGAGTTTAACATTGATGGAGACGCGTTCTTCTCCGATGGACCATATCTGGAACGTACTGAGTCCGGCAAGCTCGTCATGCTGTGGTCCAGTTGGGCCCGAAACGGCTACTCAGTCGGATTGGCATACTCCTCGGATAACACAATTCATGGTACATGGATCCATGCCGAACAACCTGTGATCGAGCAGGGTGGGCATGGCATGGTTTTCCCAGATCAAAGCGGACGAAAATTTTATGCACTGCATGTTCAAAACGGCAACGAACCGGAGCATCCCGTATTCATAGACATCAACAACCTGCTGACGGCAAAATAATCCAACCACATCAAACCGGATGAATTACAAAGCCGGGAACAGCGCATCTCACTCCCGGCTTTCACATATTCAACAACATCACGACCAGAGTAATCAAAATGGTTGATATTCCAATCTGTGCAGAATAATAACTATCAAGCAATCGCCTGTCGCTCATCCCTGCAAAACAACGCACTTGCAAATTGTCGCCATACATGAAGTTGACAGGATGATCTAGTCCATTAATCCGACAGACACCTGAAACAAACGACTGCATACATTGCATACAAATGTATGTCTAGATCATTGATCCGACAGGCATTAAAACACCGACCGGCTTCAACGCGGTCGGTAGGGAATAGCGGCCATACACGGTGGTCTAGGTCATTGATCTGACAGGCATCTGAAACTATGTAAGGATTGTGCGCAATGTTCCGCCAGTGGTCTAGGTCATTGATCTGACAGGCATCTGAAACTCTCCATCACCGGATTGTTGCTGTCCTGACGTGGTCTAGGTCATTGATCTGACAGGCATCTGAAACGCTTATATTCGACTCCGGGTGGCAGTTCGCGTGGTCTAGGTCATTGATCTGACAGGCATCTGAAACACGCAAGTATCGGACGGTTGCCGTCTCGAAGTGGTCTAGGTCATTGATCTGACAGGCATCTGAAACGACAACCTACGGTTCCTGAGCAATGAGGTTGTGGTCTAGGTCATTGATCTGACAGGCATCTGAAACTCTAAAAAAGTTTAGCCGGTTGTACACCAAGTGGTCTAGGTCATTGATCTGACAGGCATCTGAAACTCGAAAATATAGAAGGGGGTTGCGCCATGAGTGGTCTAGGTCATTGATCTGACAGGCATCTGAAACGCATGGAATTGCACCACGTCATAAATGAGTGTGGTCTAGGTCATTGATCTGACAGGCATCTGAAACTCTGCTGCGCCCACGCACGGTCACGGGTCAGTGGTCTAGGTCATTGATCTGACAGGCATCTGAAACTACACATACGCGCTTCAGCTTCATCATTCAGTGGTCTAGGTCATTGATCTGACAGGCATCTGAAACCGACCTCTTTCCGTTCACCCTCTCACTGATGTGGTCTAGGTCATTGATCTGACAGGCATCTGAACCGACGTTGCTGGAACGTCTTCCCTCGGACGGGTGGTCTAGGTCATTGATCTGACAGGCATCTGAAACTTCAGACTGGATTCCACCGTGGTCGCCTTGGTGGTCTAGGTCATTGATCTGACAGGCATCTGAAACGGTTAGGCAGGCAAGGAAAACCAGCCGAAAGTGGTCTAGGTCATTGATCTGACAGGCATCTGAAACAATACAGCTTATATTGTTGTCGGCTCCGTTGTGGTCTAGGTCATTGATCTGACAGGCATCTGAAACTTGAATCTTGTCATCCCGAGACTGTCCATAGTGGTCTAGGTCATTGATCTGACAGGCATCTGAAACAAGCACTGCGAATCTTGGCGAGGACATCACGTGGTCTAGGTCATTGATCTGACAGGCATCTGAAACACATGCGCCAGCCATCGTTCGCGGTCAGTTGTGGTCTAGGTCATTGATCTGACAGGCATCTGAAACAGGTCACGTCCGTGCCACCGGACCATGCAGGTGGTCTAGGTCATTGATCTGACAGGCATCTGAAACGATAGATGAGCGACGGGTTGCCGGACGGCAGTGGTCTAGGTCATTGATCTGACAGGCATCTGAAACCCCGATTACGTCACCTTGCAGAGCCACCTCGTGGTCTAGGTCATTGATCTGACAGGCATCTGAAACTGAACTGTTGTTTTGTGTGATCTTCGAACTGTGGTCTAGGTCATTGATCTGACAGGCATCTGAAACGCGCCAGACTCCGCAGTCAACCGGAATTGAGTGGTCTAGGTCATTGATCTGACAGGCATCTGAAACCGCCAAATGCTCTACGACTACGGCTGGATAGTGGTCTAGGTCATTGATCTGACAGGCATCTGAAACATCCGAACGAGCCGAAGAGGACGGCGAGGAGTGGTCTAGGTCATTGATCTGACAGGCATCTGAAACGCAGTCGATGGGCGCCGTCTCACTGGTCTGGTGGTCTAGGTCATTGATCTGACAGGCATCTGAAACTCGTCACGAGTGTACCGCGTGCCAAGCAGAGTGGTCTAGGTCATTGATCTGACAGGCATCTGAAACCGTTCCCATCGTCCTAGCCAAGCCGAAGCAGTGGTCTAGGTCATTGATCTGACAGGCATCTGAAACTCATGGGACCATACTTCGTCAATCCACTCAGTGGTCTAGGTCATTGATCTGACAGGCATCTGAAACCTGGTAGATGGTGCCGTCCCCGCCTACGCCGTGGTCTAGGTCATTGATCTGACAGGCATCTGAAACGTCTCCGTCTTCGTCTGCACCGTAGGCGGCGTGGTCTAGGTCATTGATCTGACAGGCATCTGAAACTGACAAGGAATATTCATTGCGAAAGCGCGGGTGGTCTAGGTCATTGATCTGACAGGCATCTGAAACCGCGATGTTGGACTAGTACGCCATATTCGGGTGGTCTAGGTCATTGATCTGACAGGCATCTGAAACGTTACAGGAGACGATCAACCTGTACAACCAGTGGTCTAGGTCATTGATCTGACAGGCATCTGAAACAAATGTTCAGGCTGTTGGATTCGGCGCAGTGTGGTCTAGGTCATTGATCTGACAGGCATCTGAAACCGGTTGAGGCTGCCGCAACCCTATATGAAGGTGGTCTAGGTCATTGATCTGACAGGCATCTGAAACAGGAATACGAGGGCCGATATGAGGAGGATAGTGGTCTAGGTCATTGATCTGACAGGCATCTGAAACGCCGACCTCGACACCCTCAAGGCCGCCACTGTGGTCTAGGTCATTGATCTGACAGGCATCTGAAACAACGATACAAGCACTTGAGGAAACTGCTCAGTGGTCTAGGTCATTGATCTGACAGGCATCTGAAACAATCCCGAGCGACGTGCGCAAAAACTGCGGGTGGTCTAGGTCATTGATCTGACAGGCATCTGAAACTTCTAACATGAACGCAAGCATTTCAGTAGCGTGGTCTAGGTCATTGATCTGACAGGCATCTGAAACCGCACACATGAGTCTGAAACTACAATCGTGGTGGTCTAGGTCATTGATCTGACAGGCATCTGAAACCGCCCCTATCGGTTTCAGGCAGACTTTCCAGTGGTCTAGGTCATTGATCTGACAGGCATCTGAAACTGCGCAGACTGTCATCCACGGCGAAGTACAGTGGTCTAGGTCATTGATCTGACAGGCATCTGAAACGCCCAACGCACGCATGTCAGACGCGGCCTCGTGGTCTAGGTCATTGATCTGACAGGCATCTGAAACATAAAACCAGCTCGAAGGCGTGCAAGGGCCGTGGTCTAGGTCATTGATCTGACAGGCATCTGAAACATCCATGTTGTTGCCCGAGGTAACATTGTCGTGGTCTAGGTCATTGATCTGACAGGCATCTGAAACTTGCTGACCAAATAGCCGAGCTTATACCATGTGGTCTAGGTCATTGATCTGACAGGCATCTGAAACATTGAGCCTGTCGTGCGGGCCTTACGGCGGGTGGTCTAGGTCATTGATCTGACAGGCATCTGAAACGCCTTTGGCAATGTCGTTAAGCACAGTGCGGTGGTCTAGGTCATTGATCTGACAGGCATCTGAAACATCGGTCTCTTCTGGCTCTTTGTCGCTCACGTGGTCTAGGTCATTGATCTGACAGGCATCTGAAACGCGAAGTCATCGCCAGAATGGTATCCCTGCGTGGTCTAGGTCATTGATCTGACAGGCATCTGAAACTTCGTGGTGGGCGCGTATGTGGTCCACACGGTGGTCTAGGTCATTGATCTGACAGGCATCTGAAACCCCGCGAGTTGCTTGTAGAGGTTGGTCATGGTGGTCTAGGTCATTGATCTGACAGGCATCTGAAACGCTCATGGAAACGCGAGTTCCTGCGCAAGAGTGGTCTAGGTCATTGATCTGACAGGCATCTGAAACTAGCGTCATTTCCGGCACATGAGGCGATCGGTGGTCTAGGTCATTGATCTGACAGGCATCTGAAACGCCGACACGAAACTGACCGTCCTGGCCGTCGTGGTCTAGGTCATTGATCTGACAGGCATCTGAAACTGCGGCCCAGCACGCTCAGCCGGTGGAGGGGTGGTCTAGGTCATTGATCTGACAGGCATCTGAAACAAGCTCCACTGTTTTCCAAAGCATCGCCTAGTGGTCTAGGTCATTGATCTGACAGGCATCTGAAACACCGTGCCGGATATGTAAATATCAGTAAAAGTGGTCTAGGTCATTGATCTGACAGGCATCTGAAACGCAGGTTCGCGGCTTCCACCGCATCCCATCGTGGTCTAGGTCATTGATCTGACAGGCATCTGAAACGACCACACAGTTGAACATTCAACTGGACGTGTGGTCTAGGTCATTGATCTGACAGGCATCTGAAACCTTCGCCTTATTCGCACTTGCCTTGGACGTGTGGTCTAGGTCATTGATCTGACAGGCATCTGAAACAACAAGCCAGCGCTCGCCGGCATGTGCCAAGTGGTCTAGGTCATTGATCTGACAGGCATCTGAAACACCTGTGGAGGAAGTAGTTGACGCTGTCGTGTGGTCTAGGTCATTGATCTGACAGGCATCTGAAACGCGAGCCTTCGCCGAGATTGATCATGAGGGGGTGGTCTAGGTCATTGATCTGACAGGCATCTGAAACCATCCCTAGGAATAGGTCTTCGAGCGAGTTGTGGTCTAGGTCATTGATCTGACAGGCATCTGAAACAAGGATTGGATACCGGCAAGACCTTGATCAGTGGTCTAGGTCATTGATCTGACAGGCATCTGAAACGCACCGACCACGCCGGATGCCCCGACCTAGGTGGTCTAGGTCATTGATCTGACAGGCATCTGAAACACACTAGCGGACACGCCATTCATGCAGATCGTGGTCTAGGTCATTGATCTGACAGGCATCTGAAACTAACGGAGTGTTGACCGGAACCACTGCCGGGTGGTCTAGGTCATTGATCTGACAGGCATCTGAAACTATCGGCACGGGCAGGTAATCGGTTTTCAAGTGGTCTAGGTCATTGATCTGACAGGCATCTGAAACCGACATAGCATTATACCGTGGCATGGCACTGTGGTCTAGGTCATTGATCTGACAGGCATCTGAAACGCCGCTCAAAATGCATCCGTCGGTGTTGGCGTGGTCTAGGTCATTGATCTGACAGGCATCTGAAACAGCAAGGATCTGACCATCCGTGAGGCATGGGTGGTCTAGGTCATTGATCTGACAGGCATCTGAAACGAAGAGCATACAAAACGACACGCCGACATTGTGGTCTAGGTCATTGATCTGACAGGCATCTGAAACTACATGCTGCGGTTGTCCACCAGAAACGGAGTGGTCTAGGTCATTGATCTGACAGGCATCTGAAACAACCGGCAGGGATCATCTTACCGACCTCATGTGGTCTAGGTCATTGATCTGACAGGCATCTGAAACGTCGGACAGGATTGACGCCATTCCAACACCGTGGTCTAGGTCATTGATCTGACAGGCATCTGAAACAACAGGTTTCCGATGATGAGGGCGAAGTCCGTGGTCTAGGTCATTGATCTGACAGGCATCTGAAACAGATGTGCAGGCCGTCGCCGCTGGGGCTTATGTGGTCTAGGTCATTGATCTGACAGGCATCTGAAACCGATAGCCTTAAAGGATTCTGAATAATTTATGAGAATTGAACATAATCCTTATCGACATAATGGCTCCTTCCTTCTGCCAGGATGGCCTTCTTGCTGCAGCATTCTAGGTCGAGAAGCTGCAAATGGTGTCTCAACAATTCTTTATGCAAATAAATTAATTGGTCGTTATCACAATATTGAATTATATGAAGCGTCACTAGCGTCTTACTCTCAGCAAGAGCACCGGCAGTATCTACTACCAGCTGTATTTTATCAAAAAGGGACCCCAAAGAAGATGTATCGATTCGTGGTTTAACCATGGAAACCGCCGACTTCAAGTCTAAAGTAGCAGAAACCTCCAACGGCAAATCCTCACTCCAAATCTCATCCTGAATGATGGTTCTCATTTCCGTCTGCAGAGCAAGAACCCTACTTAATCGTTCTGGAGAAAAGCTCTCTACCACCTTTTTAATAGCCGTTTTCTGAAATAGTGAATCATAATCAATAGCATCGGCGCAGTCACCAACATATACAATTGCCTTTGCAACATCAACTATCCTGTCACCGTTACCTAAAACAATTTCTTCATCATTACCTTGCAATCCGGCAATAAACCTGTACAATAAATCAGGTCGTTCACACTCTATAACATTCAAGCCAAGATCAAGCAAAAAGGGCTCCATTGGATATATAACAATACTGTCGATCATATAATCACAGTCCTATCGTCATAATCCCTGATGTCTGTTGTCCTGTCTCCTAAGAGGTACTTGATTGAAGAGTACTGCTTCTCCGTAATAATCAAGGATTGCACCAGCCCTTTAGGGGGAACAAAGCTAGAAACACGAGTTTCCAAGAAGCCTGCGGACTCACGCGTCGTGGCAATCCGTACATACACAGATTCCTGAACCATCAAAAAACCTTCGCGAATCAGATTCTTGCGGAACGTCGCATATGCTTTACGCTCGGCAGCCGTCTTCATGGGAAGATCAAAGAACACCATGACCCTCATGACCCTATACCTCATTGCACGAATCCCAACTCAGGTAGACGTTCCTCACTTACTAAATACCTAAGAGCGTCGCGAACATATACGTTAATTAGCTGAGTAATCGTCGTTCCGAATTCAGGCAAATCAGTACGCATCATCTTAACGAACTCGGTTTTCGCATCTGTATCAAGTGAATGCAACTTCATCTCAAAGACTTTTTTATCAACAAATGGACGGAAAGGTTCCATGAGATCACAAGCTAAATTAAAAGGATTCTTCTCACTATCATGATGTATGCCGAATTCAGTCAGATAGCCATTTTCCGCTATCTTTCGAGATACCTCGGATAGCAATATCGCATAGCCATAATTCAGCATCCCATTTATAGTGTTCTCGTCGTCAGAACGGACAAACTCATACGAAAACAATCTTGGGAAATACATGTGAGCAGCAACAGCCTCACGATTATCCGAATCATTAAATTTTACACTAGGTATGAGCCTCTTCATTTTCTCTATATCTTGGCACACGACCTCTTCTTCAAGAACAGCAATCTGATGCGCTATCTTCTCTCGAATAATCCGCTGCCATAACGACCCTTTCCTCTCATCGGACCAATTCATCTGTTGAACGATGCAGGACCTCCGACTGGATTCAGTCTTATACGGATTTGTTTCTCCTACAGGAAGGTGCTTTTCATCACAGAACACCACTTTGATATCCCGTTTAAGAAGAGACGCCATTGCATTTGAAGTAATTACCGCATGGGTCGTAGCGACCATTAGCATACCGATATCATCAATCGGGAACTGAAATAATTCATCATCCGTCTGCACAATCAGCAATTTCATTTTCACGGATATCTTGCAATGCTGCGTAACCACGACATTTCGCCACGCCATATGCACTCCATTGTGATATTATGTTAGAGGATTGTTTGGTCGCAATCCAAAGGTGTCTAGGTCATTGACCTGACAGGCATATATTGAAATAAAGCAAGGCTCTAGGCCAAGCTTCAGAAGGTTCAGACCTAGCCTTATGGTTGTGAGGCTCCCAGTATTGCTGGGAGCCTCTTTTATTCATCTCACTCTTCTCTTTAATTCTGCAACAGTAATCCTCTTCTCGAATAAACCAGATGGAGATTGGAAAATGAACTCATCTTCATCATTAAATGACAGATTTCTAAAACGCTTCCATTCACTTGGCAACCCCAGTATAGACAAATCTGCACGCCGCGGATCTGCATGGAGAGCTGCCACAATCTGCTTTATCAAATTCAGTTGCTCTTCTGGCTTAAGCTCCTTAATCTTTTCACATGCAAACAAAATCTGTTCATCTGTCATTGCATGACATGGATAATGTTTTTGAACCGCAGAAAAGATGATACGCAGTAGTTCATCAGAAGCCAATTCACACCTACGACCGTTTAGATAATTATCTAAAGCATCATAATGTGAACGACTAAGCCATAGTTGCTGTGCATTATTCAATTCTGTTGCAGATTTGACTACCATAAGAGCTCCGCTGTAACGAATCAACTGCATCGGAGAAACATGTCTCAACAGTATTCGAGACTTTTCATATTCTCTTCCTTCTTTTTTAAGTATTCTTCTTAATTCCTCGTCGGAGGGTTGATCACCTAATAATGCATAGTCTTGCATTGTTATATTAACCAAACGAGTCTTCTTCTTCAATTCAATAAGAATGGAATACATGACTTTTGCACTCGAAAACCCGCCATACAATGCGGTACTTACCCTCTTTTTATCGAATGGGATACCATCACGCCCTTCTTTGACGGATGCTCCATATCTGGTTTCCCTATAAAGAGGGCCGAATTCGTCACCGACCTTTTGAGTGATGAGCATCTTACGATAATTCATCACCTTGCGAAGATACTCCTTATCGGCTCCTGACCAGACAATTTCTCCCGTCTTCGGATTGACACGTTTAGTATCATCCGGAGAACTCATTGAACCGACAACGAATCCGAAAGCATGACCATGTTTTCGATCCTCGGCTTTCATCTTCTCTCGATATCCCCGCAGGTAATCCTGTAGATATCGGTTATATGAGTTCTTCGCACCATCAGAAACCATTCCATCAGAGAAAAAGCCCCTATTGATGGCAAACTGGCCAGCAATGCCTAGGCAAAGAGCGTCCTGCGCATGATGATAATCATTAATATCACGATTTTTGTGTTCAAAACCAAGATACTGACGCATCTCCTTCGTCAGCTCAGAGTTCAGGCCGATTATTGCCGAACTATTACCATACCTTTGACGCATAAGTGTGGCAACATTCTTCATAATCTGTCGGGTTTCCACTAAAGAACGTTCAACAAAACGTTCTTTCTCTCGTACTGAAAAATCATTTTGCCGCATCAGCCTTTCAAATTTAACTCGGCTAATCAATCCATCATCCAGGAGCTTTTGCCAAAACTCACGCCTCTCTTTCACAAGCTGTGGCAGATAGGCAAAAGAATCGGTCTTGCGAGCATTCACGGCACGAGATACGAGAACGCGATTATCCAAAGTATCATTTTGCGTTACGGCTTGAGGAATAATGTGATCAATGTCATAGTCGGACGACAGTCTGTCAATATCCAACGGCTCACCCGTATACATATCCTTACCGAGCTGCGTGTAGTACAAGAACCAGCGGTCATCCTGAAGATCCTTATCACTACTCGCGCTTAAACGTTCGAAGATATTACTAAATTCCTTTTTCAAACCTGCATTCTTATACAAATCCAGCAGACGATTCTTCCGGGAAATAGTTCGAACACTCGCCTGAACATCGTCAGCTAGCTCTAAGAAAATTCTCGAAGGTTCTTTTCCAACTGCTTTTGAGATATCGTCAATTAAACGGATGGACTGAATAATGCCGCGTTTCACTTTCGGAGAGACACGCAACTCATCAACCACATCCATAAGTGGACGATTTGACTCAACTCCAAGATTCTGCTCTTCAATCCAGTCAGTAAAGCCAAGCCGCTTATCGCTAATAATCTCCATGAAATTACGATCTTCAGAACGCAGAATCTCAATAATGCTATGCTTCTGCGGCGCAAAATCATTTTCGATTTTGCATTCGCCGATCTTGGAGGTAAGAAGTTTCCTGGAAAGTCTACCCCATCCAGTGTAGTGCGTATTGCACAGCAACTCGCAATCCTGCTCAGACAATTCTTCAAGCATCGAAAGCTGGTGGCGCAGTGTCTCTTTATCTTCGAAGACCGTCTGTAACTCAACGATTTTCTCAACCAGGTCAAAATGCTTGTCCACATATTCTGCCCCGCCCTTCGGACTGAAAGCACGGCACATCTTGCCATATGTCGACATTGAACTCGTAAATTTTTTCTCATCGGCCAAGCCAGATAATTCGAAAGTTCGTCCGTATTTCCTGCGCAAAGCGTTCTCTGCAGCCTTCTTTGAAACCGATCCACCCTTCATAAATAAATCATGAATCAGCAAAGCCTTTTCCTCGCGACCGAGGCGCACACGACGCCTATCTGCCCAATGATTCCCTGAACGAACCGACAAACGAACATTATTCAACTCGTTCAGCACTTCATATTCTTGGTAGAGCATGGAATTTTTCGGCAAAGTTGGTTCACCAAGCAGATAGCTATCAGTGTCCACCAAACGTTCGATGAATCTTCGACCTGATTCATCCTTATCAACCATCTCGTCAAAATTCCATGGGGTAATTACGCCAGATTGCTTTCGTTCCATCCAATGGTTTTCGCCATTGTCAGAAGGCTGCATATCGTCCCTCTGCACAAGAGGACCAACGAAGTAAGGAACACGGAAAGTCAACAATCCTTCAATCTTGTTGACCTGCTTGCCGTTCTTCTCGAATGTGTCCAAGAGGAACGGGTAATACTTTCCTTGCTTCTCGAGAATACGCTTCAATTCATTCTGATGAAGCTGATAGGGAATCACACCATTATCGGAGTCCCTTTGAATGGGGAACAACCTGTCTTCCTCAATATCATCCAACAACCATTGCCTCATCGATTCATCAAACGCTGAGGTATCAACTAACTTTCGGAAATATGCATTGGCTTTCTTCCGCACATCTTCATATGCACTGGTACCCCTAATGCTCCGACGTTGCTTGCCGTCCATCTTCCAACCAACCAATTCACCATAATGTTTATTAATCTCAGTTGCATTGGAATCTGTACGGAATTCTTTCTTAATAATCCCCCAATTTTTCTGATGTTGCTCAAAGCTCATACACATCGAATCGGAAATACTCGCCGCATTGCCGAGCAACTTCTTCAAAGTAATTGCGCTATACTGCACCTGCAATTTATCAAGGAAGTCGCATTCCGAATCATCTAGAAGGCCAGAGTCGATTATCCGACTACGTGTGTCTTCATAATCAGCCTTGTTGAAGTAAACTCCTAAAATTTTCTTATCATCACTCGAGATCTCGTCTTTAACGAACGCCTTCGCAAGATCAAGCTTGTTTCCTTCCAACCCAGCAAAAACAGCCTTGAAAATGTCACTCTGAACCTTGGAAAGTACATATCCATTTTGAATTACAGCAAGAGCTTTCTCCGCACGCGCCTTACGTGATCCTCGTGCCGCGCAAAGCGCATCCGTAAGAGATTCTTCATCTATATTATCTTTCCATGAGTCATCCAACTCTCCCGTTGTGTAAAAGATGATCTCCCCCATAAGCCCTAGAAACTCATCGGGATTAAACACATTCGATGAATTCAGCTGACCTTCTGTAAGGAAGTTGCCACGATATTTCAAAATATGATGAATAGCGATATAGACCTCTCGAATATCGTGCTGAACGTCATCCTCCATTAAAGCTCGACGAAGATGATAAATAGTCGGATAATCCTCATAAAATCGCTTATCTTGGTTCTTTGAATCGAACAGTATGCCGCCATACCAATGATCAGCGTTATTTTCATCAGCGGGGTGTACCCAGGAATACTTCCTTCGAACAAGGAAAGAAGGATCAACTTCTGCTAGATGAGCGTCAAAGAGCGCATCCAGCATATGAAGGCGCCAGCGCCTACGTGACAAGCGTCTACGGGTAGTGCGAGCCATGCGACGATTTTCTGCTGTTTGTGCCGGCTCAAACAGCCTCGCGCCAATCAGCTCATGACCTTTCGCTCTTACCAGATGATAATTAGGGGTAAATGCCGACCATCCAACAGAAGCATTTCCAATATCCAAAGAAATCGCGTAATCATCGACTGCATTCTTGCGGCTCATAAGACCCCCATTGGTTTATCAACTTGATTTGAATACAGCCTATACCCGTCCTGATTCCGAACTATGCAAGACACACCCCACTCGTCAAATTAATCCCCAAGCCCTTACTGCCGTGCCAATAGTAGGTTTTTGATAGTAGGTTTTTAAGTTGCTCACCCCGCGCGCGATACCGCTTGACAGCCCCACTACTTTACAAATTCTACCATTCCTACTTTACGATTTTTCCTTTTCCTATTTTACAATCTATACCATTCCCATTATGCAATTCCTACTGAGCCGCAACGCATGCCAGACCTCGCCGAACGTTCCCACAACAAAAAACAGAATCTACAAAAGAAAACCGGAAGGGCGGATACTGCGGAAATTAATCCGCAATAGTCCACGTCTTCCGGCAGTGCGACTGCTTCTCATATGTGTGCTTGACTCACATGGATGGTACTGAGAACCATTCGCTCAACGATCTGCTCCCGCATGCATGACCGAACATGCGCACGGAACACAAATCAAGTCGTAGGGCTTAAAGCCAATGCATAACTGTAGCCGCACGTTTGAATAATCACAAATCCAGCCAACAGGCATACAGATAGACGCCAAATACATACGTGGGAAGCCCCTATGCGAAAGGCGGCAAGTCGCGCCCACACGGAACACGGCTCACCGCCTAGATTATGAGGTTATCAACCTCGCAGACCGGCTCAGGCCTTGGCAACCTCAACTGCCAACTCGGAGCCCTCGGCGCCGGCCACAACCTCGAAGGAGGTGGCAAGCGTTTCGGAAGCCACAAGGTCCTTGAATTGCTCGACCTTCGCCACGTCACCCGTCGGAACGGTCAACTTCAACGCAATACGGTCGGAGATCTCCAGATCGGCAGTCTTGCGGGCATCCTGCACGGCACGGATCACGTCGCGAGCATAGCCTTCGGCAATCAGGTCGTCGTTCAGCTCGGTGTCGAGAATCACGAAACCACCGGTCGGCAGCGCAGCGGACACGGAGCTGGCGGCCTCTTCGGCGTTCTTCTCCTCCACGCTGTTGATCAGCTCATATTCACCCTCTTCCAGTGCAATCTCACCGTTCGGGGTCTCGCACACCGGCACGCCGGAGGCATCGACATGCCAGGCACCGGACTTGGAAGCCTTGATGGCGAACTGCACGTCCTTGCGCAGACGCTTACCTGCGACTCGGGCGTTCACGCGCAGCTCGTTGATGATCTTCAGGCCGCGGGATTCGGCATCCTCAAGCGTGCACAGCTCGACATCCTTGACGTTGAGCTCGGACTTCAGGATTTCGGCGTAGGCAGCAACGGCATCCGGATCGGACACGATCACAGTCAGCTTGGAAAGCGGCTGGCGCACGCGAATCTGCTTCGCCTTACGCATGGACAGCGTGCTGGAAACGACCTCGCGTACCTTCTCCATAGCATCGACCAAGGCCGGATCATCCACCAGCACGCGACCAAGTTCGGTCGCCTCGCCAGAAGTCGGATCGGCTAGGAACGGCCAATCGGCCAGATGCACGGATTCGCCGCCGGTCAGGCCACGCCACACGGCTTCGGCCTCCATCGGAGCAAGCGGGGCGATTACGCGCATGAATGCCTCAAGCACGGTGTACAGCGTATTGAACGCGTTCTCGTCCTCGTTCCAGAAGCGGTCGCGATTGTTGCGAATGTACCAGTTGGTGAGCATGTCGATGAAATCGGACACGGCTTCGCAGGCGTCGGAAATCAGGAAGTCATCCAGCGCAGCCTGGGTCTTCTCGATCAGCCGGGGGGTGCGGGCCAGCAGGTAACGATCCATTTCCGGCAAGGCGGCAACCTCGTCGGCACGCAGCGAACGAGCGTCGAAACCGGCACCGCCATTGGCCGCGTTGGCATACAGGGTGAAGAAATAGTAGGAGCTCCACACCGGCAGCATCACCTGACGTACGGTATCGCGGATGCCGTCGGCGGTCACGATGAGGTTGCCGCCACGCAGAATCGGCGAACTCATGAGGAACCAACGCATGGCGTCGGAACCGAAGTCGTTGAACACGCCGTTCACATCCGGATAGTTGCGCAGATGCTTCGACATCTTCTGACCGTCGGAACCGAGCACGATGCCGTGGCAGATCACGTTCTTGTATGCCGGCTTGTCGAACAGGGCGGTGGCCATGATGTGCAGCAGGTAGAACCAGCCGCGGGTCTGGCCGATGTATTCCACGATGTAGTCACACGGGAAGTGCTGTTCGAAGGTTTCCTTGTTCTCGAACGGATAGTGGTACTGGGCGAAGCTCATGGAACCGGATTCGAACCAGCAGTCCATTACGTCGGTGATGCGGCGCATGTGGCTCTTGCCGGTCGGATCGTCCGGGTTGACGCGGGTCAGTTCGTCGATATACGGGCGATGCATGTTGACATTGCCTTCATGATCGCGCGGATAATCACCGAAGTCGGCCTTCAGCTCCTCAAGCGAGCCATATACGTCGACGCGCGGATACTTCGGATCGTCGGATACCCACACCGGAATCGGCGAACCCCAGAAACGGTTACGAGAGATGGACCAGTCGCGGGCATTGGCAAGCCACTTGCCGAACTGCCCATCCTTCACGTTGTCCGGAATCCAGTTGATCTGCTGGTTGAGCTCGAGCAGACGGTCCTTGATCTTGGTCACGGACACGAACCAAGAGCTCACCGGCTTGTAGATCAGCGGGGTGGCGCAACGCCAGCAGTGCGGGTAGGAGTGCACGTAGCTCTTCTCCTGGAAGAGAATCGCGCGCTGGTCCTCCGGCACACGGGCCAGCGGACCATCGCCTGCACGCAGGTTACGCAGAATCGGCAGATTCGCATCGAACACATACTGACCCTCGTAGTCCGGGCACAGCGACGTGAACTTACAGCCCGCGTCAAGCACGTCCACGCTCTTGATGCCCTTGGCATTGAGCGTGTTCATATCGTCCTCGCCGTACGGAGCCTGATGCACGAGGCCCGTACCTTCGACGGTATCGACGTAATCGGCGGTGAAAATCTGATAGCCTTCCGGCCCCGGAACCTGACCCTCGGCGGCATGCTCGTCGCCAGCGAAATACGGGAAGACCGGATAGTAGCGCCAACCCTCCATCTCGGCACCCTTGAGCTCACGCACGATCTCATAGTTCTCTCCAAGCTCCTTGGCATAGGAGCCGAGCAGCGGCTTGCCCAGATAGAATTTCTTGCCGGCGAACCTGCCTTCGGTCGGACGTACTTCGACATAGTCGATGTCGGCGCCGACCACGATGGCGAAGTTGGTCGGAACGGTCCACGGGGTGGTGGTCCAGAATACGGCGTAGGCGTCTTCCTCGTCGCGCAGCTTCACGGCCACGGACACGGTGGTGTCCTGGCGGTCCTGGTACACGTCGGCGTCCATACGCAGCTCGTGTGCGGAAAGCGGCGTCTGATCCTTCGGGCAATACGGCAGCACACGGTAGCCCTGATAGGCCAAGCCCTTGTCATACAGCTGCTTGAAGGCCCACATCACGGATTCCATGTACGGAATATTCAGGGTCTTGTAGCCATGCTCGAAATCGACCCAGCGCGCCTGACGGTGCACGTAGTCCTTCCACTCATTGGTGTACTTGAGCACGGAGGCACGGCAGGCGTCGTTGAACTTGTCGATGCCGATTTCCTTGATCTGGTCGACGGAGTCGATGCCCAGTTCCTTCTGCGCCTCGAGCTCGGCCGGCAGACCGTGCGTATCCCAGCCGAACACGCGGTTGACCTTGCGGCCCTTCATGGTCTGGTAGCGCGGAATCACATCCTTGGCATAGCCGGTCAGCAGATGGCCATAATGCGGCAGACCATTAGCGAACGGCGGACCGTCGAAGAAAACGAATTCATTCTGGCTGTGATCTCCGGATGGACGACGCTCGACGGACTTGGCGAAGGTATCGCCCTTCTCCCAATAGTCAAGCACGGACTCCTCCAGCTTCGGGAAGCTGGGGTTCGGCGCGACGTTGGCGCTCTGCTCACCGGCAGCAGCCTTCGGATACACATGATTGGTGGTTTCGCTCACCGTATGCTCCTCGTTTGGCAGGTTTCCTGTTCTTCTTAACTACCTACGAGGACGACGACTTACGCACGATTGCCGCACGTCCGCCACCGCGGTACCACCTCGCTTGCCGCCATCCCCTGCATACTGCACAGTGCGATTGCGACCGCTTGCGTTCGGCTGTTCGGGCCGATCCCGCCGGTTCTACTAAGCCTGCGATTGCACTGTGCGGACTTACGCCCTCTGCAATCGCCGCCGTTCTTCCGGAAGCTCCCCGCTGATAACGGATCACTGCTATACGTTTCAGCAGTTCAGCCTAGCACGCCGTATGAACGTTGCATACGGAAAGAGCCGCACGGCGTCCACCATGCGGCTCCCTCAACCCACGAATCGCATACCGGTTGCGATCAGGACTCAGACGACTCCCCCTGCACGAGCTGCGATTCGAGCTGCCTGACGATGTCATCGTGCATCTTTTCGCTGATCTTCACCTTGAAAAGAAAGACGAGCAGGCTCAGCACGATCACGGCCAGCGGCACATAGAAGGCGCAGATCTGGAAGGTATGGATGTTGGAGGCGGTCATATCGGCGGCAGTGGCGTTGCCGATCATGCCGGCGGCCACAGCCACGAAGCCGACGATGCCGTTGGAGCAGGCACCCGCAATCTTGTCGAGCATCGGGCGCACGGACAGGGTCACGGCCTCGTTGCGCTTGCCGTTCTTCAGCTGGCCGTATTCGATGGAGTCGGTCAGGGACAGGATGGCGGTCATCTGGATGAAGGTCTGCGGCAGGTAGAAGAAGACCAGTCCGACGGTGACCATCGGCAGGCTGGACGAGCCGATGATGAACAGCAGATAGCCTATGATCATGAGCGCCATACCGCCGAGATACAGGTAGCGGCGCGGAATGCGCTTGTTGAGGACCGGGTATGCCGGAGCCATGATCAGACCAGTGATGACCGGGATGACGCCCACGATGGAGTATGCGTTGGAATTGTTGAGGATGTACTTGAACAGGTACATGAGCACGCCGGTGGTGGCCACGTTGGCGATGGCATACAGCAGGTAGCTCAGGGCGACCCACAGCAACTGGTCGTTCTGGGCAAGGGCCTTGAACGCGGCGAGCGGGCCGCCGTTCTCCTCGGCGTTGGCACGCAGCGTGCTGGAGCTTTCCTTGGTGCCGAACGCCACGGAGCATACGGTCAGGATGCCGAGAATGGCCACGATGATGGCGAAGCAGGTCCAACCACTCTGGCTTTCCGTCCGGTTACCGGTGAACACGAAGCTGAAGTAGGTGACGATCGGGATGACGATGATGGTCAGGCCGTTGTAGCCGATGGAACCGCCAAAAGAGCCGAGTGCGGTATAGGTGGAACGCTCATGGGAGTCGTTCGACAGCGCCGGGATCATGCCCCAGTATGAGATGTCGCGCAACGAGTAGAACACGTCAAGCACGATGAACACCACCACGAACAGCACGATGAACCAAGTGGTGTTGACATTGACCAGACCGAACAGGCCGGTGTACACCACGACGAGCAGCAATGCGGAGACCGTACCTCCGATGAGCTGCCACGGCTTGAAACGGCCCCACTTGGTGTTGGTGTTGTCGATGATGTTGCCCAGCAGCGGATCGATGAAGATCTCCGCGATGCGGATGATCACGACGAGGCTGGTGATGATGCCGATGAGTTTGGTGGCGATGCCTTTGTCGACACCTGCGAACAGCGAGCTGGTCACATACACGATGAAGTATGTGCTCAGGGCGTTGTAGAACGCAGACTGGCCAACGTTGCCGAATGCATATGCCATACGGGATTTCAGGTTTGAGCCCTGCTTATCCACGGTGAGGGTTTCTTCCATCGTTACTTCTCCTTAGAAGTTTCCGTGCAGTCTTCCTTCGACTCATGCATCAGTATATGCCTTAACCCTCGTTAAGTAAAATGTGATACTAATCATTACACTTCGCCGGCGTGTCGTATTTTGTTCGATAATGATAGAAAATGCCACATATCATGTGTGTTCAACGATTGATTCGACCATCAAAGCAAACATGAACACACCACGCCACGCATATGACGTACGTACTTGCGAGTTTTGATAACGAAAGTTACTATTTATCAGTAAAGGATTTTACATCCTTCGCACAGAGCCGTGACACTATAGAAAGAGAGCAGGCAGATCATGTCGCATATCTTTTCCTCAACCGAAGCACAGGAATCGTGGCTGACCGATCCTACCGTTTTCGCGGTCAACCGCCTTCCGGCACATTCCAGCCACCATTGCTACGACCATAAGCCACTCGCCGGCGAGCCGACCGGACTCAAACAACGGCTTGATGGCCAATGGCAGGTCAAGGTCGTCGACATGTCCGAAGCCGGATTCCCCAGCGACTTCGCCCAGGCCCAATGCACCGAATCCGGATTCTCATCCATCGAAGTGCCATCGAATCTGGAAACCAAGGGCTTGCTGAAACCGCAATACGTCAACGTGCAATACCCATGGGACGGCCATGAGGATCCTCAGCAGCCGAACATTCCACAGCACAACCACGTGGCGCTGTACCGCAGGGAATTCACGCCGTCCGCATCCGTACATGTCGCCATCCGCGAAAACCGTCAGATCACACTCACCTTCCACGCCGCATCCACCGCCATCTACGTGTGGCTGAACGGTACATTCATCGGCTACGCCGAAGATTCCTTCACACCGAGTGAATTCGACGTGACCGATGCCATTCAGGAAGGCCACAACACCCTTGCCGTCGCATGCTTCGAATTCAGTAGCGCAGCATGGCTCGAAGACCAGGACTTCTGGCGCCTGCACGGACTGTATCGCAGCGTCGAACTCACTGCCATCCCCGCCGCACACGTACGCGATTGGAAAATCGACCCCGATTTCGACGCCACGACCGGCGATGCGACGCTCGCCTTCGTCGCATCCATCAGCAATGCGGACGCTGCTTCCAAGGCCGTCGCAACACTGTACGGAACCGATGGCACCATCGCATGGCAGTCCGAACAACTGCCGGTAAACGAAACGATCACCACGGAAGCCGTAATCGCGAACATCAAGCCGTGGAGTGCGGAAGAGCCGAATCTATACACGCTCGACCTGACGCTGTACGGTGCGGACGGCACAGTGATCGAAGTCAGCCGCGAGCGCATCGGCTTCCGGCATTTCGCCATCGAAAACGGCGTGATGAAGCTCAACGGCAAGCGCATCATGTTCAAGGGCGTGAACCGTCATGAGTTCGACGCCCGCCGTGGCCGCGCGGTGAACGAGGAAGACATGCTGTACGACATCACGTTCTTCAAGCAGCACAACATCAACGCCGTGCGCACCTCACACTATCCGAATCAGGAACGCTGGTACGAGCTGTGCGATGAGTATGGCATCTACATGATCGACGAAACCAATATCGAGACGCATGGTTCATGGACCGCACCGAGCGACCCGGTCACGCCGGACACCAACGTGCCGGGCAGCAAATCCGAATGGCAGGAAGCATGCGTGGACCGCATCGAGTCAATGATGCGCCGCGACTACAATCATCCGGCCGTGGTGATCTGGTCGTTGGGCAACGAATCGTATGCAGGTACGGTGTTCAAGGCGATGAGCGATTTCGCGCACGCCAACGATCCGCTGCGTCCGGTGCATTACGAGGGCGTGTTCTGGAACCGTCAGTTCGATGACATTTCCGACATGGAAAGCCGCATGTATGCCAAGCCGGCGGAAATTGCGGAATATCTCGAAGCCAATCCGAAGAAACCATATATCTCATGCGAATACATGCATGCCATGGGTAACTCCGTCGGCGGCATGCATCTGTACACCGAACTGGAACGTTACGAGCAGTATCAGGGCGGCTTCATCTGGGATTACATCGACCAGGCGCTTTTCCAGCGTCTGCCGGACGGCACCGAACGCCTGACGTATGGTGGCGACTGGGACGATCGTCCGAACGATTACGAATTCTCCGGCGACGGCATCATCTTCGCGGACCGCACTGCCTCCCCCAAGGCGCAGGAAGTCAAGCAACTGTATGCGAACGTGAACATCAAGCCGGATGCGCACGGTGTGACGATCCGCAATGAGAATCTGTTCGTCTCCACCGCCGACTACATATTCACGGCGCGTATGCTGGTCAACGGCGAGGAGCGCTGGCAGGCTGACTATCGCTTCGACGTGGCGGCAGGTGCGAGCGAACGTTTCGACATTGCATTCCCTGCCGCGTCCGATCTGATGGCGAGCCGTTGCGGCGAGGAGCTGCCGAATGGTTCGATCGAGGTGACGTACGAGGTCGATCAGCGGCTGGCCGAGGCCACCGCCTGGGCTCCGGCCGGATTCGAGCTGACGTTCGGGCAGCATGTGCAGGTCTTCAACGATGCCGCCGACACCGATGCCGCCGCGATGACCGACAGCCATACGCATGATGTGACGGTCACCGACGGACGCTGGAACGCCGGCGTGAAGGCGGGCGGCCGCGAGGCATTGCTATCCAAGGCACAGGGAGGACTCGTCTCCTTCACCCGCGATGGCCATGAAATGCTTTCGCGCAAGCCGAACCTGCTGACGTTCCGACCTCTGACCGACAACGACCGCGGCAATGCCTCCGGCTTCGACCGTGCACAATGGTTCGCTGCTGGCCGTTACGCCAAGACGGTCGGTACCGAAATCGTCCGTGATGGCAATACGATCGTCGGCACGTACACGTATGAACTGGCAATCGCGCAACGCACGAAGGTCACCGCACGCTACGAGCTGCTGGAAGACGGGCGAATCCATCTGACCCTCACCTATCCGGGCAGCATCGAAGCGGCTTCGCTACCGGCGTTCGGCATGGAATGGATGCTGCCGGTCGAGTATTCGAACCTGCGCTTCTACGGTCTGGGACCGGCCGAAACCTATCGTGACCGCCTGCACGGCGCCAAGCTCGGCGTGTTCGAAAGCACTGCCGAAGCAGACAACGCACCATATCTGGTGCCGCAGGAAACCGGCAATCATGAGGGGCTGCGCTGGATTGAGGTGACCGACCGCCATGGCCACGGCATGCGTGTGAGCCAAGCCGGCGACGAACACTTCGCGGCAAGCCTGCTGCCCTACAGCACGTTGATGCTGGAAGAGGCGACCCATCAGGAGGAGCTGCCAACCCCACGTCACATGTTCCTGCGTCTGCTTGCAGCGCAGATGGGCGTCGGCGGCGACGATTCGTGGGGCGCACCGGTGCATGAGCGGTTCCAGCTACCGGCCGATCGACCGCTCACGCTTGATGTGATGCTGGAGCTGTTCTGATACGGCATCACAACGGCTGAAAGTCACCGTTCCGCCGGCACGAAGCTGTCACGTACGACCAACGAGGTCGACAGATAGGCGTGCTGGCGGATGGTTCGCTTGCCCGCGATGGCATCCGCCAAAGTCAGGATCGCCACGCGGGCAAGCTCGCTCTGGTCGATGACGAATGTGCTCAAAGGCGGTGACGTAAGCTGGGCAATCATCTGGTTGTTGATGCTGATCACGCTGATGTCGCGCGGCACAAGCACTCCGGAGGCATTGAAAGCCTGCAATACGCCGACCGCAATCACATCGGCGGCAATGATCACCGCGTCCGGCAGAGCACCGTTGTGATCGTGCACGAACCGTTCGCCAAGCCTGCGGCCGTTCTCCACGGTAAACAGGCCATCCGAATAGATCAGACCCTCGGCGTCCAATCCGAAACGCTTGACTTCACGCCGAAAATAGGTGGCGCGATTCTCTTCGTCCAGCTCATAGAAGTTCATCAGGCAGCCTTTGCCGCCAATGAACCCGACACGTTTCATTCCCTTCGCCGCACAAGCCGCAACGGCATCATGCACGGTCTGCTGCAGATCAGGCTGTACGGAATCAAACAGACCCGGCGCTGGATTCACGTCGATGAACACGCCATACGGCATGGCATCATGCAACCGTTCCAGATCCTCTTCGACGATCCGGTCGGCACCGATCGACATAAAGCCGTCAAATCCGCTACTTTCGGCAATCATATCGTCAAGATTGCGGAACACGGTCAGTTCCATACGCTGCTGCCCAGCATTGCGTTCGAGTGCCGCACGCAGATCAGTGAAATAGGAATCACGCAACGCCTCATTGGATTCCTCGTTGTCAAGCAAGGCCACCTCATGCGGAATCACGATGCGTTTGGTCTGCATGCTGTAGCCAAGTTCCTCGCTGACCTGAATGATCTTGCGACGCGTCTCCTCGCGGACGGATAATGTGGGATCTCCATTCAGCAACCGAGATACCGTAGCTTGCGAGAATCCCGTCCATCTTGCGATTTCCTTGATGGTCGCCATCGATGTTCCTCATTCGGTGAAGTAAAAGCTTTACCGAATCAGGGTACCTCATCTTCCTATCAGATTGGTAATCAAATGCACCCTATCGTGCGATCTCATCGCACGCCATCCGTCATTGACTTTCAACAGTACCGTCATCAGCACCGCCAATGCGGCGAACACGGCGCCGACAGGACCGAGCCAACGCAATCCGGCGGCATCGTAGGCCACGCCACCAACTGCGGAACCGAGCGCAATACCGAGGTTGCAGGACGTGGAGTTCAACGACGAGGCAAGCGTGCCGCAGCCGGGATAGCCGGTTTCGGCCACATATGAATACAGCACCTGCGAAGGCGAGTTCTGCAGATAGATCGTAAGACCCAGAACCACCAGCAACACCGATCCAAGCATCGCGTTCGCCGTGGCAAAGGGAAGCAGCAGCATGCACACGAACTGCAATGCGTAGGCCTTTCTCATGCCGACGAGCGGCCAAATGCCGGTGCCACGCGTGGCGAGCTTACCGCTGTACAGGTTGCTCCACAGGCAACAAGCGCCGAACGCCACGAGCGCGACGCTCACATAGGCCGCCGGCACATGCAATTCGTTGGTAAACATGGGTGTCAGGTAGGTGTACCACACATAGCTCGAGGCGAGGCCGAACACCACAGTGAGCACGCCGAGGATGATTCGACGGTCGGAGAACAGCTTGAATTGGCCGAGAATACCCACCTGCGAAGGCACGGAACGTTTCGGCAACACCACGAACATGACGCCGATCATGACTACCGTCAACACGTCGATGACGACGAAACTGGTACGCCAACCCGCCAACCCCGCAATCCACGTACCCATCGGCATGCCGAACACGGAGGCGATGGAAAATCCGGAGAACACCCATGACATGTATCTCGGCTGGTTTTCACGACTCGTGACGTCCGGTCCGAAGGTGAGCGCCACCGCCACAAGCACTCCCGAAACGGAGGCGGTGACCACGCGAGCAAGCAGCAGCATCGGATAGTTCACGGCAAAGGTGCAGATCACATTGCCGGCAAGAAATACAAGCAACAATGCGATCAGTGCACGGAATCGCTGGAATTTCGAACAGATCGCGGCGCCAATCGGTGTGAGCGGCGCATACACGAACGCGAAGATAGCCACAAGATTACCCACCATGGTCACGGCAATGTTGAGATCGGAGGCAATGTCGGGAAGTACGCCCACGATGATGAATTCGCTGGTACCGAGCAGAAAACTCTGAAAGACCAGAATGGCCACGGGAAGCGTGAACAAGCGGTGCGATGCCATATTCGTATCTCTCCATCAATGTAGAAAATCTTCTTCTTTACATGAAAAGAGTAATATTTATCAGCATTCAGAACACACGATGCGATATCATTGAATCGTTTGTAAATAGCAAAATCGTATTGCATTGAACGGAAAACCCATCGAAAGCGAGAACGGATGAAACAACGTCAACCGTCACAGCCTTTGGCGGTATTCTCGGATCTTTCCGAACGCATCTACTACAATCAGCCTGATCTGCCGCTGTATACACGCAATGATGCGCTCTCCCGCTTCGACTTCAGCATGGCCTGTCACTGGCATCGCGACCTGGAGTTCGTACATGCGCTCACCGGGTCGATGAAATACTTCGTCAACGGCGCGATCGTCGACATTCCGACCGGCGACGGACTGTTCGTCAATTCGAATCGATTGCATTACGGATTCTCACCGACCCGCGAGGAATGCCATTACCCGGCGGCCGTGGTGAATCCTTCGCTGTTCGAATCATTATGGCGACCGGCGAGCGCCGAACTGGACATGCTGTGCGGGCCTGATGCACCGGATTACATGCCGTTGGATCATACTGATTCACGGCATCGGCGCATTCTGCAACTGATTGACGATACCGTGCGGTTCAACGTGCCGAATGCCGACGAAGCCGCCAATCCGCAGTCCGATACGATTCAGGCGATTGGAACGGCGATCCAATTGTGCGGGGCGGCTTTGGCGTTGGTTCGGGAGAGCATGGCGAAAGCGTCTGGTCATCCGACGACCGGACGACCGGAGCCGGCACAGGACCGGCAATCACCATCCTCAAATCATTCGGCATCGCACTCCCCCGCCAATAATCGTGATTTGATGAGTGCGTTGACCATGACCGGCTTCATTCATCAGCATTTCCCGGAACGAATCACATTGGCCGACATCGCGGCGGCGGGTACCATGAGCCGCAGCCAATGCTGCATCGTATTTCGCGAGTATGTGAATCGCACGCCAAATGAATACCTGACCGATTACCGCATCGAGCAGGCCATGCACATGCTTTCCGGCACCGCTTCCGACGTGACCGAAGTGGCCCGTGCCTGCGGTTTTTCGACGCCCAGCTACTTCATCCGCGTATTTCGCAAGCGTGCGGGGCTCACTCCGCAACAGTGGCGGCGAGCGCACTGACGGGCGACCGTCAAATACAATATCCCTTTATGCATGCGCAATTCCATAAGTCGACCTGGCCAAAGCCGGATAAACAGCAATCCTTTGCCCCGCAGAGCTTCCGAGGCAAAGGATTCACGAAACCATTCAAGGCCACCGGTCATAAGGGTGGCATCAGCCGGCAAGGTTCCAAGCGGGGTTAGAGGGGCGTGCCCGTTATCCAATAGGCGTGCCCTCAAACAGTTCAGCATAGGATGCAGGCTGCGAGAACCAACGTGCCACTCAACAGGCGGGGCCTCAAATCGGTACCGAAAAGGGCCGAATCTGCGAGAACCGAGTGGTTACCCAACAGCCACGGCCCCAAATCACCCGGGGAAAGGTCCTAACCTGCGAGAACCAGCCCGTTACCCAACGACCACAGCCCCAACCAGGACACAAAACGGCCGCAATCCGCGAGGAATCGCCCGTTACTCACACCACAACGTCACGGCGGCGTTGTGACCATGGCCAGGAGCCAACACAACGCCGCCAGCACGCTACCTGATGCTCGAGTAGGCAATCAGCCTTCCATATCCTCTAGGGCAACGCCCTTGGTCTCCTTCATGAACTTCAGCACGAAGAAGAAAGACACGAAGGCGAAGAAGGCGAACAGTCCATAAATCAGGCCGACGTTGAAGGCCAACAGCACCGGGAAGCTTACCGTGACGATGAAGTTCGACGTATACTGCACCGCGGTACCGACGGACATGCCGGCGGAACGCATGGAGTTCGGGAACATTTCGGCGAGCATGGCCCACGAGACGGTACCCCAGGTCAGGCCGAACGCAATCACGAATCCATTGGCGCACACAAGGGCAAGCGGACCAGTGAAGCCGGCGAGTTGTGGCGCACCGTTGACCATGGGTGCGGTACCGAAGAGCAGTGCCAGACCGCCTTGGGTGATGAGCATGCCGATGGACCCGACCAATAGCATCGGACGGCGGCCGACGCGATCGATCAGGAACGTGCCGCCGATGGTCGCGGCGATGTTGATCAACGACGTGATGGCAGTGATGGTGAAGGAGTCCTTCTCGGTGAAGCCGACCGCACCCCACAAAGTGTTGGAATAGTAGAAAATGACGTTGATGCCTGTGAACTGGTTGAGAATCATGAAGCCGATAGCCACCCACACGATCGGCTTCAAACGGCCGACCGGAGTGATGAGGTCGCGGAACGACGGCTTATGGTCGATGCCGATGGAATAGCGGATGCGACCGATCTGGTCGGAAATCGGAGCCGGGTCGGTGCTGATACGGCCTAGCACGACGGCCGCCTCTTCGTCACGATGCTGCGCCACCAAGTAACGCGGCGATTCGGGAATGGTCAATGCAAGCAGGAAGTACAGCACGGATGGCACGGCCATGCACAGGAACATCCACTGCCAGGTTTCGAGCGGCCCCATGAACACGCTGGCGCCACCGGAGATGTGCACGAGCAGCGCGTTGACAAGCAACGAGATGAAGATGCCAATAACGATGCCCAGCTGCTGGAACGCTCCAAGTACACCACGCTCGTCGGTGGGCGCGATTTCCGCAATGTAGACCGGAGCCACCATGGCCGCAACGCCCGCCGCAAAACCACCGAATACACGGAAGGCGACCAGTATGAAGATGTTCGGCACGATGGCGCAGCCAATCGAGCAGATCAGAAACAGCACGGCGGCGATCTTCATCATCGGCACGCGGCCGATCTTGTCGGCGATACGACCGGCAAGCAACGCACCGATACCTCCGGAAATCAGCGCGGATCCAACGGCAAGACCGAGCAACGCGTCGCCTGTGGCGAATTCGGTTTTGATGGCGTTGGTCGCACCGTTGATGACGGCGGAGTCATAGCCGTAGAGCAGACCGCCGAGTGCCGCGATCAGCGCAAGCCGACGGGCTACGGATTTGTGGGCTTTAATGGTTGATTCACTCAGCGTGGTCGGTTTTGCCACATTCGCTTCAGCTGAAGACATGATAGGTCCTTCTTCCTTGAAAGATAGTGCGATTGTATGGGAAGACGGGTCTTCCCATACCCCTTCGGGGATTCTCCCCCATCGGAGGAGGAGATGCCGGCCGAACGGGGTATCCGGGGTTCAAACGGAGCAATAGAGAGATCCAAACCCGTTCAGACCGGCAAGCATTGGTAACGCCGCCTCTCGTTATGAGAGAAGGGCATCGCGACGGGCCAGCAATGCATCGATGGCCTCGACGCCGTCGAGCACGGTGAAGGTGACGGTCTTGCGTTCGCAGGATTGCGCGGCAAGCATATGCAGATTGTCACGTTCCTCATGCCAACCGCGGCCATACACCTTGGAATTCGAGGGTTCGAGACCGACCACATAATCACCGGAACCCATCGACTTCCACTCCATGAAATGCGGGAAATCGGCCACATTGAAATCGATGACCACACCCAGGCCGAGCTTACGGTTGACGACAGCGGCGAAGCTTCCGCCGTCCGCATCGGCCGCCAGTTCGTGGATGTACACGCTTTCCGGCTTGTTGGCTTCGGGCGCACCGATCTCATTCCATGGCGTGACGTCGGCCGCGGTGATGTCATCACGCGGGGTTGCGCCACGGCTCGGAATGACCACCTGCGCACCTTCGGCCAGCAACGGCCAGCCAAAGTTGCAGTGGTACATCCACATGAGCGGCTCCTCACGGAACGACTCGTTGGTCACCTCATCCTCGACCGTGATAGACGGCTTGCCGTACACGGAACGGATGCGGCGGCGTAGCACCATGTTCTCGCCGAATAGCTCCGCCTCACGCATTTCACCGGACACTTCGAGCACATAATCGTCGCCATCCCAGTAGGCGTCGGAGCTTACATGTTCGGCTGGCGTGGTGCGAATACGGCCATGCATCGGGTAGTCGCCTGCCGGATATCGCGAGCCTTCCGGCGTAGAGTACGGGCCACAGATGTTCTCGAAACCGCAGGTGAAGAACAAACCTCCCATGATGGAGCGCAACGCTTCCTGGCCATTGGTGTCGAATTGGTTGCGACCGTTCAGCCCCGGCTTCGACAGGAATGTGAGATTCTCGCCTTTATATTCGAACAGTGCCACATCGAGCGCCTTGTCGGCCATCGACATGAAGCGCAGTGGCCCGTTCTTGACTTCGACCGCCTTCAGGCCGTGCGTACGACCTTCCTGGTATTCGATCGGACGAACATAGGCGGCCTGTTGCATGCTGCCGACGTGGGCGAGCATATCGGAACGCTTCATCTCAGTCCTCCTGCAATTGGGCCGGATATTCCGGCCATGCACCTTGCTGGGTGCATACGAACGCCGACACCTCTACCGCACGCTCATGAGCGGCACGCAGGCTGAATCCGCGCAACCAGTATGCGAGGAACGCTCCGGAGAAGGAATCGCCGGCGCCGACGGTGTCGGCGACCTCGACCTTCGGCGTCGGCAGCATCGAGATGGTCTCGTCGTCCATCACCAGACTGTAGGAATCGCCGGCGGTGAGGATCACCACGTCGAGATCGAACATCTCCTTGATGGCCTTGACGCATTCGGTTTGCGACGGCACCTTGAACTCCGGTTCGTCGATGCCAAAGAGTCGCGCCACGATCGGTAGTTCCTCATCATTGATCTTGAGAATCGTCGCGCCGTTCAGCATGCGTTCGAGCACGTCATGGTCGGCGAAGCCGGAACGGATGTTGATGTCGAAGAAGCGCACGGTGTCGAGCCCGGCGGCATCGATCATCGCATAGATTGCGTCGCGCGTACCGTGCGGTTCGCGGGCCGCGATGCTGCCGTAGCAGATGGCGTCGGCATTCTCGACCAGTGTGCGTACCTGATCGGTGAAGGCGATGTGGTCCCATGCGCGATCGCGCACCACATCATAGGAGGGGACGCCGTTCTCATCCAGGGAGACGGCGGTGATGCCGGTTGCGTATTCGTTGGTTTGCGCGGCCACGTTGACGCCGCGTTCGGTGAGCAGCTACACCAGTTCACGACCGAGTTCATCGTCGCCAACGGCGGTGACGGCGGTGGCTTTCACGCCATTCTGAGCGGCATGATATACGAAGTTGGCTGGCGCGCCGCCCGGCTTCTTGCCGTCGGGGAGCATGTCCCACAGCAATTCGCCCATGGTGAGCACGGATTTGGATTGCGCGTTCATTGCGGATGTCCTTGTTTTTGGGTGAGTTGAGCCAGAGGTACGGCAATGCCGCCGCACCTCTGCAGTAATGATGGGGGGGGGAGCTCAGTCTTCCTTGGCTGCCGGATACTCGTTGCAGAGCAGAC